>Ga0181568_10001928_pt1 | contig 18885 bp, 15 predicted proteins | sample 101ome_20_FD_133758 | JGI IMG/M metagenome (GOLD analysis project Ga0181568, IMG submission 133758) | Coastal salt marsh microbial communities from the Groves Creek Marsh, Skidaway Island, Georgia - 101404AT metaG (megahit assembly) | ecosystem: Environmental > Aquatic > Marine > Intertidal...
CAATTGCATCGCGCAAGGGTATCCCTTCGAAGAATGTATCCTGTCTCTCAAGCACAACTTCGACGAGGTGATAGTGGTAGACGCAGGTTCAACCGATGGAACTTGGGAAAGGCTACAAGAGATCGAGGGTATACGTGCATATCAACACCCTGTAGACTTTGACCATCCTCGCTGGGCGATACATTCCGACGGAGATCTAAAGACTATCGCTAGAAAATACGTGACAAGCGACTGGTGTTGGCAAATGGACGTCGATGAGATCTTACATCCCGACGAAAGAGACAAGATTCAGAGAATCATGCAGATGGCACCGAAAGCCTATAATATTATTTCGTTACCGGTCGTAGAGTATTGGGGCTCAACTGGCAAAGTAAGAATGGATGTCAATCCTTGGAAGTGGCGTCTGAGTCGAAACCATGATAAAATCATCCACGGTATACCCAAAGAATTGCGATCTACTGACGAAGATGGCAACTTGTTTGCACTCAAAGGCACAGATTCTTGCGATTATATCGTGGAAGAAACCCATGAAAGACTACCACATCTTAATTTCTACGAACAGTCCGCGCATGAGATTAGAGTGAAAGGTCTCCACGGCGACGAACAAGCCGTAAAGGTATACGAAGATTGGATGAATCAAGTTGTAGAAAACTTGCCAACGGTGTATCACTACTCGTGGTACGACATCGAAAGAAAAATCACATCGTACAAGACGCACTGGGGCAAGTTCTGGAAGTCAATGTACAACTTAGATACAGAAGATACCGCAGAGAACAACGTGTGTTTCGATAAACCTTGGAGTGAAGTGACTGAAGATGACATCAAAGTGTTCGCTCAACGATTAGAAGAAGAGAAGGGCGGCCATATATTCCACCAGAAAGTCGATTGGAACGTAAAGATACCTTGGATTGAACTTAAAAAAGGAGGTCCCCTTGGATAGAATCACGACAATACTTTGTAATTACAACCATGAGAAATATTTGGCAAATGCTATCAAGTCAATTGCGAATCAAACGTACAGAGATATGGATGTTTTTGTGATAGATGATGGCTCTGATCACGACCCTATCGAAATTATCCGAGAAGCTGATTGGAAAGGTCTACAAGTGAAGTATCTTCGTAACGAAGAGAACGAAGGAAAGTGGTCTTGTCTTAACAAAGCTATCGAAATGACGTCGACAAGATGGTACATGATTCAAGATGCTGACGATTATGCATTTCCTTGGAAAGCTGAATCTCAGCTTAAGTGTCTTAAAGAAACGAATACCTCGCTGAATCTTGCAGGGTACGTGCCCATCAGTGTAGAAGAAGATCATTCTATAAGAGACCCAGGTGTAATTGAACGTGTGTCTCGAGATGAGATACTCCGATGTGCAAATCTTTCTCTAAGAAATCCACATGTTCACCACAATTACACCGGGAAATACGATCTCCATAACGGAGCATCGATGTTTTCTAGAAGTTTTCATGAACTTGGTTTCAGATTTCAGCCACCTGGCATGGGTCTTCGCATCACTCGTAGCGAAGATTCTGATTATAATCTTCGTGCGACATTGCAGTTTGGTAGAACTTCGTGGCTCACGAAAACATGTTATTCATATAGGTTAGGATCTGGTCATCCAGAGGGTACGTTTTGAACATTAGGCTTATTGCAAAATTAAATTTGTTGTATCTTCTATCAGAATCCAGAAATTTTCGCAACGATGGATGGACACAACAAGGGTATCGGGAAAAATATAAGAAGGCCTTGCTCGAATACATACGAGAGTATTCGTCTCTTAGAGATGTGAGACGAGAATAATTGTACATCACGTTCTCTGTCGTTATGATATATAGTAACACAGGAGCCTATATGACATTCCCCACAGGAAAACCTCACGTTTCTTTTTCGGAAGTGAAGGTATGGAAAGAATGTTCTTATCGTCATAAACTTGCATACGTTGACAAACTCGACACCTACGAAGCAAATCCGTATGCAGATTATGGTACAGCCGTACACAACGCGATAGAGAATTACTTAAAAACAAAACAAATGCACATCGAACCGTGCTTAGAAGAAATCAAGCAGAAGTGGATCGAAAACGACTACGAAGGTGAGGCTTATGTCGAAAAGATGAAACCTCATAAGTGGTACAAGAACGAGCCTGTCGAAGTGTGGCAAGAATATGCAAAAACTGCCTTGATGGAGTTTCCTGTGTGGATGCAACTTACGTTTCCAAAATGGGAATTAGTGGATGCAGAATACCAGTTATACGAGCCGATCGATGGATTTGAAGATGTTAGTTTCAAAGGTTTCGTAGATGCAATGATCAAGGTGACAGATTCAAAAGGAAAAGAAAAACTTTGGATCATTGATTGGAAAACTACGGGCAAAGCGGGTTGGTTATCGAAACAAAGAAGAGATTTTCTCAAAACTGCGCAAGTAGGCTTGTACAAACGGTACATAGCCCGTAAACTAGATATGGATCTTAAAGACATTAAGTGTGCTTACGTGTTTCTGAAAAGAGGCGCTAAGGCACCGAAGGTCATCGACTTATTCACAGTAAGTGTGGGTCCAAAGTTTATCGAGAAAGCCGATAAGATGGTCGACTCGATGGTGAAAAATGTCAAGAAAGGATTCGCTATGAAGAACTACAATTCGTGTAAGTTCTGTCCTTTCGCAAACACGGAGCATTGTAATGGCGGTCAATGGTAAGAAAAAGATATTAATGCTATCAGATCATGCGCTGAGTACGTCAGGAGTAGGTACTCAAAGCAGATTTTTGATTAACGGACTAGTCGAAACAGGCAAGTATACTGTAAGACAGTTCGGCGCAGCGATGAAACATAACGATTATAGCGTTGTAAAAGTGAGTGATGACTTCATCATCAAGCCAACAGATGGCTTTGGCAATCCAGATATGATCAGATTGGCGTTAGCAACGGAACAACCTGATCTAATTTTAATCTTTACAGATCCTAGATTCTTTCATTGGCTGTTCAAGATGGAAGATGAGATACACCAAGTGTGTCCGATTGCGTACTGGCACGTATGGGATAACAAACCCTACCCTGAATTCAACGATATGTACTACGAAGCAACTGACCTTTTGGCTTGTCATAGCCATCACACATACGAGCAGCTCGTAGAAAAACATCCAGAGAAAACATATTTCGTACCTCATACCGTCCCAAGCGAAGTTTATTTTGAGTTTACTGAAGAACAAAAGAAACAATCGAAAGAAAAATGGCTACCAAACAAGAAAGATTGGTTCGTAGGGTTCTGGACAAATCGTAATGCTCGTCGTAAAAGGCCGAATGACCTCTTATGGGCTTGGTCTAAGTTTGTCGATAGGCTCGAGGAAGAGGAAGGTCATCGAAAAGCAGTGTTACTTATGCACACAGATCCCTTCGATAAGGAAGGACCAAACTTACTAGCACTGCGAGATTACTATGGTTTGGAGAAAAACATTATCTTCAGTACCGAAAGGATCGGGTTTGATCAGATGAATGAATATTATAACCTCGCTGATTTTACGATCAACGTGTCTCATAGCGAAGGATTCGGTCTTTCTACGCTCGAATCGATGATGACAGGTACTCCAATCATTGCGCCTATGACGGGTGGACAGACAAGACAAGTCATAGACCACAGAACAGGCGGCCAAAACGGGATTGCATTGCCAATTGAGTTCCAAACGATGGTTGGCAATCAACAGATTCCATACATTTTAGAGGACTATACCTCGGTAGATACGATCGCAGAAGCCATTTATGACATGTATCATATCAAAAAATTGCCAAAAGGCTATCGAGCATTGTGCGATAAGGTGAAAGATTACGTCAATCACGAGTTTAATTACGAAAATAGGATACAACAGTGGGACAATTTGATTGATCACACTATCCAAACGTGGAAAACTCGGTACAATCGCTATAAGATGGAGGTAATGTGATGACACACGTACATATCAAAGGGCCGCTTCTATCGATCTCCGGGTATGGTGTGCATGCTAGGCAGATCTGCAGATGGGCTTTTGCTCAAGATTTTCACGTCACAACCGAAATCACACCGTGGGGTAACACCCCTTGGTATACTGACAGAGACGAATGCAACGGATTAATCGATAAAATTATGGAGTCTAGTCAGCCTCCTAGATCAAAACCAGATGTTTCTTTTCAGATAATGCTACCAAATGAGTGGTCGTCTACGTTGGCAAAGAAAAATTTTGGCGTCACTGCCGTTGTTGAGACCGATATATGTTCGAAATCATGGGTAGAAGCTTGCCAAAGAATGGATCATGTTATCGTTCCAAGCGAATTTTCTAAGAAGTGTCTTGTTAATTCAGGCCTGAAATCAAAGAGAGTCACTGTGATACCCGAATCATATATCGATTCATGCGACGAAGCCCCAATTGATTTGGAATTTCCTTTCGAAACTCAGGACAATTACTTGATGTTTGGCCAAATGAGTGGCGATTACGAGACAGATAGAAAGAATACAGCTACGACTTTAGCTTTGTTTTGTGATCTTTTCAAGCATAATGGTGATGTCGGCTTAATCGTGAAGACAAATAACGGCGGTAATTCGACAGTGGATCGGCAAATCACTCGTAACAAGCTTAAGTCTATCTTGAAACAAGTACGAAAAGGACCTTTTCCGAAAGTTTATTTTCTTCACGGATACTTAAATGAGAAGGAAGTGTCGTCGTTGTATAAACATCCAAAGGTGAAAGGGCTAATATCTCTTACGCACGGGGAAGGTTTCGGGCTCCCATTGCTCGAAGCAGCCGCGTGTGGGCTTCCAGTGTGCGCAACAAACTGGTCCGCACACACCGAGTTCCTTAATATGGGCGATTGGACCAAATTGAAAGGGCGAATAGAACCCATTCCAAACCGTAAAATAGATGGAAATGTCTTCGTTCATGGCGCTAAGTGGGCCAATCCTGACATTCAGGAGGCAAGAAACACGATCACTAACTTTGTTTTAGAAGAAAAACCCGATACAAAGCGTCTTCAAACTGCTGTGAAGAACAATTATTCTTTTGAAAAGATCAGCAAGAAGTACGATAAGTTCTGGAAGAGGTGGAAATGATCTGGTTTGTCGGAGGGTACGCGGTACTCATCACAGTTCTGTTAGGTATATCAGCATACTACAATTACAAATTCGGCCGTTCTATAATACGAATGGAAGATGCTTTGGAACAATCTTTAGATAGATTGGACGCAAGATACGAATCAATATCGAAAGTATTGGAGATACCTCTCTTCTATGACTCGCCCCAGATACGTCAGGTCGTCTCAGACATAAAAGAATGTCAAAATAGCATCCTCTACGTTGCCAATGAGATAGGCCGTCTAGAGGAGATCGAAGATGGCGAAGAAGAAGATAGTTAAACGCAGACGAGGCACGTCAAAAGCGAAAAATAAAGGATATTTCAGAAAGGAACACCAAGAAGCAATCGTACAGTTTTGTAATTCTACGTGTCCACGAGAGAAAGAAGACCTATACACTAATATAATCCGAGAAGCTCTCGAAAAACTTTCCGAGAATCTAATCTACGTGTATGGGTTCCATAAACAACACGACAATGTCGATGTTCTGAAACAAGACTGTGTTATTAATCTATATGAAACCCTTCACAAGTTCGATCCTGCTAAGGGACATCGTGCCTTTTCATATTTTAATGTCGTCGCCAAACATTGGTTGATCATTCACAGTCGCAAGAAAAATAAGCGACAGTATCGAATGGTATCGATAGATGATCCAGATAATGAAATAAATATAGATGCACTCTTTCACAGAAACGGCCAGTACGTGCAACCACCGTCTTCGAAGATGGAGCAAGAAGAAAAGACTGAAGAAATACGTCAGCTCTTTATGGAAATTAGGAAAAGAGTGCGTAATGAACGAGAAGTTAAGTGCGTAGATGCGATCATAGAGATATTTAATAGAGTAGATGAACTTGATTTCCTCAATAAAAGGGCTATCTTTGTCTACGTTAGAGAGATGTCCGGACTTAATTCTAAACAATTGTCAGTGTGTATGTCGTCTATACGCAATATTTATCGTCAATTGAATGGTTCAGGAAAGGAGTTTGATATACTATGAGCAAAAAGAAAACAGATCCAGCAATGACATTCGATGATGTCGAGAAGAAAACCGAACAATTCGGTGAGATGCTCGCTTCTATCGAAGCATTAGAGGACAAAAAGAAGTATCTTTGGAAAGAAATATACGAAAACGCCATCGTAGACCGTATGAATGCGTACATGCTGTTCACAGATGTATACAGCTCAATGGCTGGAGACAAGGCAGATCACGTCACACTCGGTCCTATGATGGCAAAATACATAGAAAGAATGAACAAAGCGAATGATCAACTTCTGAAATTGGCAGATCTCATTGCGAAAGAGGAAGAAAAGGCCGCTCAAATCGATCCGGATAATCTATTCGCACAGATCTCGGGGTAAACAAATGTCAGGAGCCAAACCAAGAAGCGCAGGTACCGATGTTGTTGGTAAGTCAACACAGCAGATTCAGAAGCAGCAAGCGCTTAATGCCGCTGCAGGCGGCGCTGGTGCGGGTTCACCACCATTCGAAAGAGCTCTAGTTGCAGAAGTTATCACAGATCCAGAGAAAATCATCGAGTACCTCGACGAGGAAGACCAGTCTAAGAATCCTTTTGCTGGGAAATTAAAGAACGAGAACATCGCAAGAGCACTTCCTCGTGGTTCTCTACTTGTGAAGAAAGTGTCAGAGAAAGGATCAACCGAGTATGACGTAGCTATTCCAATGGTTTCATCGCATCTGATGATGCCAGCAAAAGTGGGTGAACAAGTTTGGGTCTTTAGTGACGGAGGAGAGTATCTTTTTTGGTTCGGGAGGATCGGAGCTAGTGGCATGGTAGAAGATGTCAACTTCACTCATAAAGATAGAGAGTTGGAAACACCGACTACACCACCATCGGATGCAAAATCCAAAGCAGATATGGCGAAAGGCAAAAAGAAACTGACCACTCCTCGATTCAATGACGGGATTGCCGGTGGTTTAGGTGGCACAAAGAACTCGCCAGAAGGGCAGGATTCGAAATCTCTTAAAGTAGCAAACCTTCTAAGCAAACATACTGAAGATGCGGTCCCCAGATTCACGCCCAGACCGGGTGATCTTGCAATTCAAGGATCAAATAACACGCTTATCTCTCTTGGTACTGATCGCGGATGGAAGAAAGGAGATGAAGATTTCAGCACATCTAACGCTGATGCCGACCCAAAACCAGGTACAGGTACAATTGATATCGTAGCTGGTCGTGGTGCTCTTCCAGAAGCTCCCAAAGCAACCGATGAATCCTCGAAAGGAGACAAGCCTTCACGCACTGGATCGAGGTTGATCAAGAATGAAGAAGGCAAAACTGAAACAAATAAGATTGCAAAGTTAAACGAAGAAGACGTCAACAGGGCGGAGGGAGATCCGGACTTCTACCAAGATGCATCCAGAGTATATGTTTCGATGAACTCGCCAGTTGATGATAATTTCACCTTGGCAGATGAATATATCGATCTTCTAGAAGGATCTTTAGAGGACAAAGAGTCCGCGGCAATCGCAATGAAATCAAATGAGATCAGAATCATAGCGAGAGAAGATGGATCCATACGAATTGTGAAAGAAAAAGGCGAAGGAGACGCAGCTGCCCAGATCATTCTCCAATCGGATGGAACAATTCACGTTCAAGGCAAGAAGATTTTCATTGGTGAGAACGGTGGTTCTGGAGAAGGTCCATCAGGCACCGAGCCTTACGTGAAATATTCTGAATTACAAGCTTATTTGAACGATATACACGGCGCGCTGAATGCTTTTTGTGGAACAGTCACGGCCCATGCGATTCCATTTTTTGGTCAAAGCCCGCAGATAACGGCTGCAGCCACTCAACTGCAGACGGAATTGAACGTATATAAACAGGGTATTAAAAAATTTCCATCTAGCAAGATCTTTGGAGAATGATATGTCAGAAAGAAGCTCAGGAGATGTCAACGAAATAGTCGTAGCTTTGCACACTGCTGCAGAATTAGCCGGCACAACAATCGCGACAGACGATGATTTAAGAAATTTAGCAGACAAAGTGCCATACTTTGGTAAATCAGATAGGGATAATGTCACGGGCATGCCTTCTCTGATTGGGTCTTGGGTCACAATGTTTATGGAAGTCGAAGATGCATTTCACAAAGCCCAACAAACCACTGAGCAGCCATCGGATCCAAACGAAGTGATTCGCACTATCGCAAAAGAAATTGCTTTAGCTGTACACCATTATGTTTCTAATGCAACAGTGACCACTAGCGTAGATCCGTTGATAGGAACTCCACCCATGATTGCGGGAACTTATCCAGTCACAGGTAACGGCACAGGAAAAGGAAAATTATCTTGAAATTATTTCGTACGTGCCTAATTACTTCCAGAGGATAAATTATGAGCTTAACAAGAAATCAAACTCGAAAGGTATATTCATTCAACGCATCTGGGACACAGAGAGAGCCAGAACAAGATCAATTCCAGCCTCCTACGAAACCACCGCCGTTAGGAATAAAAACTCCGATGCAGCTAGCTGCTTCTGAAGGGCTTTTCGAAATGCATACTGACGTAGGTAAGTTAGTTTCTGACAACTTGAGAAATCTTATATTGACAAACCACGGAGAACGTTTGGGGTTCTTTGATTTCGGTGCGAACCTACGACCGATCTTGTTTAATTTGGGCTCAGAAGATGGCGACCTTGAGGCTATTAATAGGATTAAACGAGCAGTTTCGAAATATATGCCGTTTGTTTCTTTACAGAATTTTCAAACATTCACTGACAGGGACGACAATCGCAATGTCGCAAAGATTGGTATCCAAGTGACATACTCGATCCCTAGAGTGAACGAAGCAGTGAGGTCTTTAGAGATCATGTTATACATGGGAGGTTAAAATGTCAGACGACATCAAAGCAAAGTTTGGTTTACAACGTAAGAGATCGTATCTTAACAGAGATTTTGGAGATTTTAGATTGGATCTTCTACGTTATGCTGGCACATATTTTAAGGATAAGATTCAAGATTTTTCAGAACCTTCGATGGGTGGATTGTTTCTCGATATGGCCGCTTACATCGGTGACAATATGTCCTTTTATCTAGACCATCAGTTCCGAGAATTGAATCCAGTCACCGCCGTTGAATCAAAAAACTTAGAAGCAATGATTCGAAATGCAGGAATTAACATTACTGGAAATTCTCCCGCCAGTGTCATGGTAGATTTCTATATAGAAGTACCTACAATACAGGATCCAGTGACTCTTCTAAAGGTACCTGATCCAACGCACCTTCCGATTATCAAAGCTAATGCTCGATTAAAATCGAGAACAGGCGTTTATTTTAATCTTACTCACGAGATTGATTTTTCTGAAAGAAATTCGAACGGTACGTTATTAGCTGAAGAGACTCCTATACAAGATTCGACAGGAATAATTTCATCTTATGTTTTGAAACGTCAAGGTTTGTGTGTCTCTGGCGAAATGATGGAACAGACAGTAACAGTGGGAGATTTTGTACCCTTTAGAACTGTCACACTAAATCGACCACACGTCACAAGTATACTTCGAGTGTATGATTCAGATGGTAACGATTATTACGAAGTGGAGTCTTTATCGCAGGACACAGTTTACAAAAAGAATCGACTGACCACAGGGGATAATTCAATCGAGGTCATCGCTGCTCCTTATAGATACACGACTTCCACAAATATTAATTCGAGAACCACGACGCTTAGATTTGGTTCTGGAAACTCTTCTTCGTTGTTTGATACAGCGGTCCCCGATCCATCAGATTTGGCACTGCCTCTTTATGGCAAGGAGACGTTTTCATCGTATTCTTTGGATCCAAATCGATTGTTAAAATCTCCGTCACTGGGTGTGTCTCCTACTAACACGACAATCAAAGTTATATACAGATTTGGTGGAGGAGCTAATCACAACGTGGGTCCGGATACAATCAAAGAAATTTCACAAATAGAATGGAAATTTTCTCAAAATGCTTCTTTCGATTGGATTCAAAAGATTAAAAGAAATGCAGCTGTGTCGAATCCTGAAAGTGCTACGGGTGGAGCTATGGCTCCTACGCTTGGAGAACTCAAAGCTTATGTGACATCTGCGAGAACAATGCAGAATAGAATAGTCACGAAAGAAGATCTCCTAGCGAGGATCTACACGCTTCCAACTGAGTTTGGTATAGTTTATCGAGCCAATGTTGTACCGAACCCTGAGAATGCATTGTCGTCGATTCTATACGTGGTATCAAGAGATTCAACAGGTAGATTAACACAAGCAAGTGATGCGCTTAAGCAAAACCTTTCTGTATACCTCAATGAAATGCGTCTTATTGGCGATGCTATGGATATTTTGGATGCTAGTGTCATTAATTTCAAAATAAAATTAACTTGTAGATTCTCGCAAAATGTCAACAAGTATAATCTTATTGCGAAGATCATTAAAGAAGTTCAAACACTGTATACATCCGACAAAATAGCGTTGGGAAAACCACTTGTTCTCAGTGATATTGTGAACAAAGTGATTAATTTACCAGGAGTGATATCGTGTATAACGCCGGAAATTGCGAACATCTACGGAACAGTAGAAAATAGAGTGTATTCATCAGAACAAAAAACACTTGAAGTGGAAAATGACGTTGTATTCGCTGAAGATTTCGAAATCTTTGAATTAAGACACGGAAGTTCTGACATCGAAGTTACGGTACTGTAGGAGAAAATTATGATATATCACCACACCGGATCTAAAGACACGTATATAACGAATAAAATCGTGGCAGGCACTAGAAGAGCAACAGGTGGAAACGTAGGATACGCATCCACTATTGATCTTTTCAAGCTCTATGGGGAAAATACGCTTAAAGGATATAAAGGAACATGCGATGGCATCGACACCGACGAACAAGCCAATTGCTCTGGCACTTGGGACCCGAATCTCAAAGAACTTTCAAGAGGTTTGATCTACTTCGATTTGGACGCACTCAAAACAGAACTAGATTCAATGGTCGATGTCAGCGATAGTTCCTTTAAATTGAAATTAGTGATGAAAGACATCCAAGGTACACAAGTGGCACCCTCCAATTTCACGTTGCAGTTATGGGCATCAACTGTCGATTGGGACGAAGGTATAGGAGATGACGTATCTAGTTTCTCCAATATCCAAGCGACCAACTGGCTATCGTCATCCTTAGGTACGTTGTGGGATACAGCAGGTGGCACGTGGGAAACATCATGGATAGCAAGCGACGACGGTGTCGACCCAGTCGATTCTAGAACCTATGTTGGGTCTCAAGACTTTGTCACTGGCTGGGAAGATTTAGAAATCGATGTCACCGATTGGGCACGAGCATATTGGAGTGCCACGAATACAGATGTCACAAACAACTACGGATGGTTCGTAAAGTTCGACACAGAAGAAACAGACAACAAGAGTTATTTTGTCAAAAGGTTCGCTTCTAGACACACGAGGAACCCGTTTCTCAGGCCTAAATTGGTTGCATATTGGGAAGATTATCATTTTGACGACAGATTGGATTTCAAAACTAATGTGACTAACTCGTTGTCCATTCGTAATTTTTCGAAAGGAACACAGAGTGCACTCTCTGCCGTTCCAACAGCGACTCTCTCGTATGGCACCTGGAGTTCTTCTTCTATTTCTAGCGCAGTTTCCAGCGCAGGCATTTCACAAGTCGGTATGTACGAAGCAGAGTTTGGTGCTTTTGATTTATTTGGTACTGCATCTGATTTGAGATCGCATCTGTTAACGTCTGGTTCGATTCTTTTGCAAGAACAATGGTCATACGATGACGGTTCAGGTAACTCGGTTCTTGTCCATTCTGGTTCGTTTGATGCGGTATATCCATTAAGTTCAACTAGTGCTTCACCACGAGATTATCGATTCTCTATATTGGACTTAAAGTCAACTTATGATATATCAGAAACACCAAAAGTTAGACTTTTTGTAAGAGAAAGAAACTTGGCTAACGAACCTGTTCGTATTCCTATCGAGCTCAAAAGCCATTTGATTCATAAGGCGTACTATCAGATTAAAGACACGAATTCTTTACTTGTTCTGATCCCTTTTTCTGATCAATTATCGACACCCGACGAATCAACAAGGATTTCTGCAGATGCAGAAGGAATGTATTTCTCTTTTCCCGTAAGTGTACTACCTCGTGGGAGAACGTACACTATAGACATTGCATTTTACGATAGATCTGAAAGAAGAATATATGAATCAAACATGGCATTTAAGGTGAAATAATGAGAAACTTGTTCACTTCGACAGACATCACTAACTCTAACGAAAGACCTGTCGTTAGAAACGTCACCGGTGATTTCTTAGAAAACAACCTAGCAGGGGCTTCAACCGAGAGCTGGTTAAATGATCCGATTGGCTCGGGATTAAAGAGTACTCAGCAGTTGTTGGTGGACTGGTCTGATTTCAGTAAACACGTGTTCTTTAATAGTGCGGAAGCAAAAGTTAATTTGGCTTTTGATCAAATTATCAATGGGTATCCTTTTGACGGCACAAGCGAAGAAAAACGAGAGTTCATGACAAATATCGGAGGATATACGAAGTGGATCTATGATCAATTAGATTCACATCTTGGGTATCTAAATTTTTCTGATAACACAGATACTGATTGGTCGTATTCAGAAGTTATAGATCATACCGGGTATCTCGCTCCAGATTTGGCCACTATCGTAGGAGATGCCAAAGCATCTAGACACATGAACACAAACGGTTCGACACATGAATTTTGGCTTTACGTTCCAGACGATGGAGGAACATCTTCCGGAATGACCGCTAATCAGTACGCAGTCATATATCAAAAATCAGATATAGCCCAAAACGTTAATTCATCTGGAGAAATTACGAAAGGAATTACGATCTGGCACGGGCATCAGACTTTGAATGCTGAGTCCCAAATCAGAGAATATGATTGTAGCTTTATGATCGGTTCCGGAAATTTCAAATCAATAGTCCATACAATAGAAGCCTTAGAGGTCGACAGATGGTATCACGTAGCTTTTGTGTATGAAAGAGCTTCTTCCGAAAGAGTACTTTCCTACGTTAATGGACGTTATATTTCCAATACAACTGTGAATCAAGCTGAATTAGATGACATCACTTTATCCGGCGGGAAAATCCGTATCGGATGGTCGGACATACGACAGACAGGCTATGCAACAGATTTTATGTTGAACAAGCTGGGAGGAAACGATCCTGTACCTTACAAAGGCTTGCTCGATGAAGTCCGTGTATGGCTAGGCCCTCGAACAGCAGATTCTATTCTTAAGAATTATAATAGAAACGTTAATAACGAAGAAGCTTTACTCGTATACTATAGATTCAACGAGCCACCAACTACAGTTGGGTCTTATGGTGCTCGGATGATTGTTTTAGATTATTCTGGGAATTCTTTGCATTCTATGCTAACGAGTCAAACGTCAAACCCTTTAGTCTTACGAAATCGATTTGTTTTGGCTTCAGGTGAAGAATTAAGTCCGCCGGTTGCAAGAGAAAAAATCTCAGAAAATAAAATCTTGTTTCCCGATTGGATCCCAAATAAGACGTTAAATCAAGAGCTTTTGTTAGAAGGCAATCATTTTGATCGAAACAACCCGAATATAATAACGGGATTGGTACCCATGCATTTATTCGAAGAGGCCACCTTTTTCGAAGGAATCGAGACTGATTGGGAAACGCCGAAGACTTTCGAAACTAGCTCGGCCGAATACCCAATCCCGGGTCACGGAGTGCTTCCTACGAGACTAGTCTTAATGTCTTTCTTGTACATGTGGGCGAACTTCTTCGATGACATTAAATTATACATCGATGCTTTTTCGACAATTGACAAAGTCAATTATGACGAATATGATCAGATACCTCCTCAGTTGATCACGTTCCTCAGTGACTACTATGGAATAACTTTGCCCGACCCATACACTAATGAAACACCTGATCGTTATCTAGATGGTGAAAATGTCGAAATTATCGATGGAGTTCATACACCTCTTAAGAAAACTATAGACCAAATGTGGCGACGAGTGTTAATCAATTTGCCATTTCTTTTAAGAAGCCGCGGTACTGTCGCTGGTATCAAGGCCTTGTTTAATACTTTGGGTATCGAATCTGACGGCATTTTTAAGTTCAGAGAATATGGAGGAAATATATCAAATAAGATCACATCCTCGAGGAGAAAACGTAAGAAACGAATCAAGCTTTTGGATTTTTCTCAGATAAGTTATGCGAAGTCTAATTCTTTGTGGGCTTATCGACACGAACCAGGCGCACCTGACGCCAATGCTGCTCCTGTAATGTCCTCTATTAATCAGCAATTTGGTGACATCGTGTATAGCACACCTGCAGGTCCTCCTGTTAATACGCAGTACACGTCTGGCTCTTGGTGTTATGAAGGAAGATACACAATAGATTCAGATGTAGATACATGTTCGCTGTTTCGAATCGAAAAAGATGGCGAGATTCTCGTCAATTTGGTGGCACATAGAGCCCTCAATCCACAATCATTGGCTTATGATACAGCAGGTTTGCAGCTTTATTTCGATGGCCATCGCAACTCTACAGAACCGGTATTTCTAGAATTAGAAAATGTAAACTTGTGGGACAATTCAGCTTGGTATGTACAAGTGTACCACGAATTAAACGATAATCCTCGCATTGGCGTTCGATTGATGAAAGCGAACGATAAATATATCGTAGAGAACCATCACGCATCCACAGTGATCGAAAAAGACGATCCAGACGCTAACACGAATGAGGCGCCCATCCTGTATTCTTATTTATTGCCTGATGGGTCAACAAATAGAAATCCAGATTCTTTACGATATTATATTGGTACAGATGTTAATTCATCATATTCTACAGCGCAAGGTTCGTACAATAATCCGGATACACAGTGGCCGAACCCGGCTGGAGAGTACGCTAGAACAACGAATTATTCTGGGTCCGTGAGTCACGTTAGATTCTGGACAAAAGTTATATCTGAAGACATTGCAAAAGAACACGTTAAGAACCCTTTTTCTGTAGCTACAGAAAATCCGATCTCCTCTTTTGCTTTCATGACAGCACCGAATAGCCAATTGAATCCCACCACCGGCCTGTTCGAAAATGTCCCTTTAGAAAAATACTCGAGTACGTATGAACATGGGTTACCTGTCGGCTCTTGGGAAAGGCTGAGGCAATCTTTCGATATGCTTCAAGGAGAAACAGTCTTAGCCACGACAGGATCCTTACATATTTGGGACACATCTCAGAATGATAATAACATGACAATTTACGGAACGGCATCTAATGACAAAGTCTTCAAAATCCAAGAGATAGCGTACAATATTTCATCAGCTGACTTTGATTTTAACTCTGCTTCGAACAAAGTACGTATACGGTCGTTCCAAGATAAAGAAAAAGCAGAAGAAAATTTTGTAGAACATGGCAAGATTGTGAGAATCCCATCACAAGTCGGTGTCGACGATAGAAGATTCTCCATCGAGAGTTCTTTGGTACATGCTCTGAGCGAAGACATGCTTAATCTTACCGGTGATTCTGACATATTTAACAATTATCTCGGTGCACCCGAATTAGAATATGCAATCGAATATCCGGAAATAAGAAAATTAAGAGATTTATATTTCGAAAGAATCGTAGGCAGAGTCAACTATAATAGTGTGATTGAATTTCAAAGATGGTTCAATGGCAATTTCGCTTCTCTCGTGGAACAATTTATACCTCACACTGCTGATTTCCTAGGAATTAATTTTGTAATCGAATCGCATCTTCTAGAAAGGCATAAGTTTGAGTATAAACAAGGCGACGTACATGTAGATGTGATGGACAGAGTTGCTTTTGAACAAGAACCAATTTTCATTGGTGTAATTAAGTCGGAGATCACGTGATGATTGATATGGATAAATACAGAAAAACCTACAGATCTAACGTCAAGAAACGATCAGGAGGAAGACTTCCCGGCTTGGAGATGTTCCATCAAGGTCGCGCAAATACAGAAGTGAACATCGCCCGCGGACCACTTCCGATTATCTCTAGAAGTGGGTTGACCATCCGACACGATTATGACGAAGTTCAAGCAGTTTACAGAACTGCAGTTGATGAAAATTATCACGAACTTGAAAAGATAATCGATTTGACGATTAACATCAATCCTACGACCAGTACGTTCATCAATGGCGAATCTGATTTTAGTCAGCTGGAAAATCAATTTTTTGATATATACAATCCGGAATATGCGAAAGATCCTACGTTGCCACAATATTGGAGATTTCGATTCACGGGTACGCAAGCTTTAGATCCTCGGTGGATATATTCTTCAGGGTATCTATATAGCGGGTATCAGAATGTTCTTGCGAATGCAGCGGGTGGTTTCAATGCTATGATGCGGTTACACCCATTGAATCCGTATTCTCCAATCTATCAAGAATCAAGTTTTGACGCTGCTGCTTTCGTAACTGAAAATAACGTGACTTTGGGATTGTACGGAGCGTCGTCAAACACGGGTTTTGAGATCCCTATAGGCTTTCCCACCAACGCATTCCCTTCAGGTCAAAAGATTGGAGGAGTTAATTCATCGAATGAAGACACGATTGACCCGGCCACTTTTGATTTAACTCAGGCAGCTGTGTACCAGCAATTGGCGAGTAATCCTTATTGGCTAACCGCGGCGATCACGAGGTCTCTTAAGAATGTACTTCCATCGTATATGGAAGTTGTGAATCCATTGGACACACAAACTCTCGGTTTAGAATCTTCTGGAACAGATGGGCTTTGGGATATTTACGATTTTGGCGTTAATGGATTTAATAGCAATGTCCCACTTAAGATTAAAATTAAATATAAAAACATTGCGACTTCAGCGTGGACTCAGAATAACAATCTTCAAGGTACAGACTTAACGCTAGGTAATTGGAATCTGACAAAAGTGTATAAATGGGTCAAAGAAGGCTATAGAGCTTTACCCAAGGATCCTGAAAAATTTTACGAAGGATTTCGTACAGACTTTCTAAAACAAACATTTATTAGGCCAGTTGAAAACAACGTGGCTGACATTAGGTATTATCCTGCCACTGTATCTAGTGGCACGTCAGTTCCTCCAATCGCTTCTGGTGTAGAAATCTCTAAATATGAAGAACAGCTGGAAGCGTACACAGCAACGCAGAACTTAGAAGTTCAATCAGAAGTGATACAAATCAGAAAATCTCAATCTCCAGAATCTCTATACAATACACGGGTATCGGAATATACATGGTATGAAGATGTACATTATCACGATCCAGACGGTCAATTTTGGTCTCATTTGCAAACTCAATGGCCTCAGTGGGTGAAACTCTCTGATCATGGACGAGAAGAACTCGCTTTTGTCGAACATGTCCGAAACTTGCTCGACTATCGATATACACCCGTACGATTAATCGAGGAACACCCGATGTCTGGTCGATTGGATGTTCTAAATTCATTTCGAAGTTATTATGAGAACATGCCTGAGGCTGTTCTGTGGAATACGAAGCGATGTACAGGAATCCAATCTTTCGAGCTGGATTCGATCACCGTCAGTGTCGATAAATACAAGAAAAAATCTGAAGAAATTGATGTGAAAAAGTTTGAAGATGTTCGCGGGAAGCGAAACCCAGGACTAATAGCAACCGATTATGCTCCAGATGGATCTCTCACGGATGAAACCTCCGTTATGTTCGTTGACTACTTCGATCAAGAAGAGCCAGAAGTCTTAGATTATGTCGAAGAAGAACGTTGGTCTCGTATTGATGACGAGATGATGATATGGCTAACGCAAAGATACTGGGATCATGACAGCAATACTAGCACTGCAGAGATACAAACAGGAAGAAATATCGAAATAGATCGTCGAGAATGGCAACAAAGTGATTATTTATATGCTAATACAGGACATACGACAGTTCACTTTCAGCGTGTGAACGGTATAGTATCTCAAGAACACAAGAGGTAAATATGGCTATCTTCAATCGATCGAAGGAAAAGTGGATTCCTACGAAACCTTTGAACAAAACAACAAAGAATAGAACAGTTTATTTCGAAAGAGATACGACAAGTGCGATTTCTCCCAAGCCATTCGAGCTGAACAAGAGACTTTGGATGTGGCTTGATTCGCAATTAATTGACTCCACGTCAGTATACGATCTATATTATCTGAATAGTGATTCTAATGATCACGAAGTGTCGACGATGACGCATGAAGGAGTCGATCCTAGGTTAGTTCCGATGAGATCCACGAGATTCTTGCAAAAAGCGATCAGTTTTTCGTATACGGGCGAACAAGGATATATAGAATCATCAGCTTTCAATCTTGATAAGATGCTCTTGACGTGGGACGGTACACAGTACTTGTCTGTGGATTCTGCATTGTGGATTTCTTTTTGGGTGAAAACACCTGATAGACACCCTGGAGTAGAACCGACACAAGGGCAATCCATCGGAGGTTTCGTCAAGCAACTTCCGGATAATCAAGATAATGACAGCGCGAATGGAATCGACGATCCCGGAGAATTAAAGCCTACGCTTGCATTTTATATCACGGGTGACGGGTTTGTTTCTCTCAGGGGACATACTTCCCCACCGGGAGTTCCGGTACCCGCCACAATCGATACCAATATATCTTTTGCGGAGACAAAAACAGCTAGAAAACTGCTCGAGGGTGAATGGAATTACGTGTCTATCTGTATTCCAACCGAGGCAAGAGCAGCGAACAACAGTGCTCTCACTCAAATATCTTTTCTGATTTAATCACAAGTGCTCGTATCTGGATCAATGGTATCGAAGACAA
>Ga0181568_10001936_pt1 | contig 18842 bp, 17 predicted proteins | sample 101ome_20_FD_133758 | JGI IMG/M metagenome (GOLD analysis project Ga0181568, IMG submission 133758) | Coastal salt marsh microbial communities from the Groves Creek Marsh, Skidaway Island, Georgia - 101404AT metaG (megahit assembly) | ecosystem: Environmental > Aquatic > Marine > Intertidal...
GTACCCGGAACTGGACTCGAACCAGCACGCCCGAAGGCACAGCCGCCTGAAGACTGCGCGTCTACCAATTTCGCCACCCGGGTAGGAGTGAAGTGCCCAGGGCGGGACTCGAACCCGCACGCCCTAACGGACACATGGCCCTCAACCATGCCTGTCTACCAATTTCAGCACCTGGGCGGTGCAAAAAGAAGGGCGTCAATGACACCCTCTTTTTTGTGACCCCTCTGGGACTCGAACCCAGGACCCTCTCATTAAAAGTGAGATGCTCTAACCAACTGAGCTAAGAGGTCAAATTCCCCGTTTGGGGGGGCAAAGATAGACAGATTTTTTATCTGCAAGCAGGCGGGAGATAAAAAGTGACCAGCAAGGTTGAAATCAACAAGTGTTTTAAGCAGATGCCTGCAACCTTCGCTCGGCATCTGTTGTCTATCTTGCACTCAGTAATCTTGCTTGTAAATAATGCTCTGATGAAGCTTCGCTCAATCATTTTCATGGCCTCGGTAGCCTTCACGATGGTTTCAATCGCTCAAGAAATCCCGATTTCGAATTCGGAATTGACCACCTGTCAAGGCTTTTTGGTCGATACAGGATTAAGTGCAGGCGATTACGGCCCGAATGAGGACATTACGATGACGATATGTCCAGAAGCTCCAGAAACCATCATCACACTGTACTGGGCGCTCGCTAATCTGGGGCCAGGGGATATTCTGCAGATTTTTGATGGCCCAGACGACTCGGCGCCTTTGCTAGGAACCTACATTGAATACGAGGCGCAGGGATTGGAAATTTTCGCTTCTGAAGATAACCCAGGTGGTTGCCTAACGCTGCATTTCACAAGTGATGCTGCTGGAGAAGGAAGTTTTGTTGCCGAGATGAGCTGTGGTTATCCGTGCGAACGACCGTTTGCTATCGTTGAAAGTGGTGAGGCGATTCCTCATCTTGCCTGTCCTGGAGAGGAGATCATTTTCGACGCATCGGGATCTACGGTTGCAGATAATTTCGAAATTGTTTCATGGGCATGGGACTTTGACGATGGCAATTCCGCAAGCACTGGCCCTGTTGTGTCGCATACCTTTGACACCCCGGGTGCTTATAAGGTGCAACTCGATATCGCGGATAACAACATCACAGAGGACGATCCTGACGGTTGTTCAAACAACAACTTGGTCGATCACCTTGTGCTCGTATCCACCGATCCAGATTGGACGGGCACCTCGCTGGATGCCACCATTTGTGCGGGACAACTGTTTGATTTGGAGGGTGTAGTTCAGGGAGTTACGTACGACTCTGAACCTTCTGGCAATTTCGGGGAAGGACTCTTCATTCCAGATGACCAAACCCAGTGCTTCAATGCAGAATTGACCTTCACGGCATTTTCGCCAGGCGCAACGATTGAGAATGCCAATTCGGATATTGTTGATTTCTTCATCAATTTCGAGCACAGTTACATGGGGGATTTGACCATCACCTTCATTTGCCCCAACGGACAAAGCATGGCGGTTCACCAACAAGGAGGGGGATCGACGAATCTAGGTGTGCCCGACCAAGGAGATGGAACGGGTCCCGGAACGGGTTGGGATTACTGGTGGTCTCCACTGGCCACGAATGGAACGTGGGCTGACAATGCCGGGTGGGGAGGGCAATTGGCCTCCGATACATATGAGTCTGCTCAACCATTTACCCTTTTGGAAGGATGCCCACTGAACGGTACCTGGGAAATTGAAGTTTGCGATAGCTGGGGTGCAGATGACGGTTACATTTTTGAGTGGAACATCAACTTCAATCCTGAGCTCTACCCGGAACCCATCGTGTTTACGCCAGAATTTGGAGTGGATTGCGATAGCTCTTCGTGGTCGGGCCCCAACATTTACAACGAAAGCGGCGACTGCAATGACATCACGATTGTGGCTGTTGAGTCGGGTACCTATACTTACACGGCGACGAACAATTTTGGATGTACCTACAGCACCGATGTGGAGGTGACGGTAGTGGACGGCCCGGATGTTTCGGTAGCCGAGCCCGAGGGTTTCTGTGGTTCACCGGTTTCGCTTTCTGGAGATGTCTTGAATCAGCAAATGGGTTTCACCTACAATTATGAATGGGAACCTGCTGGGTTGGTTACGGGCAACGGATCGGATGTGACTGTCGACGGGCTCACACAAGACACGGTGATGACGTTGACTGTGTCGGTAACGGGGGGTGATTTGGATGATTGTGAAGTTTCCCAAAGTGTTGAAGTCGATTTTATTCCACCTCCAACAGGCGTAAACGGGAACGGTTACGTGTGCCCTGATGACGCCATTGATTTGGTGGCGCTGGATTTCTCTGTTGAGGGAACCGCTGAGAGTGATTACACCTATGAATGGACCTTTGAAGGGGATGTCGTTGGTACGGGAGCTGTGCTGCAGGCAGAATACGAAGGATTGTACGAGGTGTTGGTCTCCATGGTGGCACCTTGCACTTGGACGGCCACCAGTGTGTTTGACATCCAAGAAGATGTTTGTGAATTGACCATTCCCAATGTCATCTCGCCATTCGGTAACAACCAATGGGACGCCAAAAATGATGCGTTCATCGTTTATGGATTGGACAGTGACCGCTATGACGGCAGCACCATCCGCATCTACAACAGATGGGGACAATTGATGTACACCAGCAACGATTTCGGAAAAACGGCAGGTTGGAGTCCAGGTCCTGATGAAGCTGCTGAAGGGACTTATTATTACGTACTTGGAATTGCCCGAGTGGATGCGGAATTGGTGATCAACGACATCAACGGCCAAACCATTGACCAAGGTGAAGGCTACAAGTATTTAAACGGTTCTTTCACCATCGTACGCTAACCGAGGCATTAACCGATGCGTGAGGTGATTGATGAACTCGGTAGGTTAGCCGAGGCATTGGTGCACGAGCAACGAGAAGAAGAACGACGCCTCGCCACTGTGCTTGAGGGTCAAAGTTTGCGCGTAAGAAAGGGTGATGGCTTGACATGGTCTCCCGTTTCAATCATTCGCCAGGATTACACATTTGGAGGACGCGTGCGATTGGAAGTGCAAAAAGGAACCAATGGAGGCATGGATGATGCCTTTCGCTCAGGATCGCCTGTGCACTTGTATCAAGCCAACGAAGCTGGCCAACCCATGGACAAATCCGCCGTTCGCCGCGGAATTGTTCGCAAAATCCGCAAGGATAAAATGGATGTCATCATCGACGGCGAGCCGCTGGATGGTGCAGCCATGCACGAACGTTGGACGGTCGATGAGCGCTCGGACGATCGCACCTACCGCTTGATGGCTGAAGCGCTTTCCCATTGGATCAACACAGAAGATCCCGATGACCGAAGATTCCGCGATGAGGTATTTCAACATCAATCGGCTGTGGAGCGCAGTCAAGCAATGCACGTGCCTGAAGCAGAATTGCCCCATTTAAACGCTGGCCAAAGAGCATGGATCGCGGATGCTGAGATAGGTAAGTCGCTTTCTATTCTCCACGGTCCTCCAGGAACCGGCAAGACAACATCCTTGATTGCTTTCATCGGAAGGGCGATATCTCGGGGTGAGAAATTGCTCGTTTGCGCCCCAAGCAATGCGGCAGTGGATTTGTTGGTGACAGGATGCGCCGAACGAGGTTGGCCCGTTGTTCGAATTGGACACCCCATGCGGCTTGACGAATCTGTACTTCAATGGGGGTTGGATGCAAAAGTCGAAAAAGACGCCACGTTCAAGCAAGTCAAGGCATTGCGCAAGCGAGCGGACGCTGCATGGAAGGAGGCGAATCGCTTCCATCGAAATTTTGGCCCAGAAGAGCGGGCGGCTCGAACGCATAGCAGGCGCGAGGCACGCTCGCTAGAGTCGGAAGCTGCAGATTTGGAGTCGTACATCGCTGAACGATTGGTTCGAGACGCTCCAGTTGTATGCTGCACCTTGGCGGGTGCTGCGGATGCATTGGTGGCTCGCGTGCAATTTGATTGGGTCGTCATGGATGAATCCGGTCAAGCCATGCAACCGGCTGCCCTCATTGCAATGCGACTAGCGAAAAAGTTGATTTTGGCTGGTGATCCTTTCCAATTACCACCCGTCATTAAAAGTGACGAGGCCATAAAGAAAGGTCTGGAAATCAGTATTTTGGAGCGATGCATGGGATCTCAAGTGCACATGCTTACGGAGCAATACCGAATGCACCCGCAAATCATGGCGCCAGCGTCCGCAGCATTTTACGAGAACAAGTTGCATGCCAGCGAACACATGCCGCAACACCGCTGCGATACGCAGGCACTGCTCTTCATCGACACAGCAGGACGTGGATTTGAAGAGGAGCGGGCACCGGGTTCGGAAAGTTCACTCAACAAGGAAGAGGCTTGTTTTGTGGCAGAGCGGGTGGAGGAACTGTTGGCTGCCCATCCCGAGTACAGCATGGGAATCATCGCGCCTTACCGCGCTCAAGTCGACCAGCTGACCACTCAATTGACAGAGCGGTTGGGAGCGAACTGCTTCGAAACACATACCATTGCCTGCGCCACCGTGGACGCTTTTCAAGGTCAAGAACGCGACATCATGGTGATTTCGCTGACGCGCTCAAACGGTACCGGTGAAATCGGATTTTTGAAAGAATACCGCCGGATGAATGTCGCCATGACGAGGGCCAAACATCATCTGCTTATTGTGGGGGACAGCGCCACGGTTGGGCAAGACGCGTTTTACAGGGAGCTGATCGAACGGTGCGAGGAATCCGGTAGTTACCGAACCGCTTGGGAATGGTACACGGATTAAACCGCTGCTGGCTCTGCTTCGTGGATGACCGGAGCGCCGTCAAGCGCGTGTGATCCGCCTTCTTCTTCCAGCGGGAAGACCTCGGTTATTTTTTGGTACACAATAGAAGGGATGACGAAGCCCACACCCACTTTGGACATGTGTTTGCGAACCTTGTCAAAGGCATCCCGTACGTCCGATGCGGAGAGCAAAATGTGCTGATATGACTCTTTTTCTTTGCCTTTTTCCTCATCCAAACTGGTCAACGCGATCTTGACTTTAAACCATTGGTCGGCATCCTCGAATCGAATGACTTCCACTAGATTGGACTTGGTGATTTGGACAATTTCAAAAGGACGAATCCCTTCTTGTTCACAGATGGACGTCATGCGAGATTCAGCCTCCGTGTAATTGTATGCATCCAAGACAAACGACTCCGTCGCTTTAACCTCTGCGCCTTCGGCATCGTGCCGGACGTATTTGACTTTGCAGGTGAACCAATGTTTCGTCATGGGGTAAAAATACCGGCGGATCGTCCGTGCACCTTCTTTCTTGTTGAAGCATCAATGAACAATTCATTCACATCGCCTCAATTCACAATGAGCATGCAAAAAACTCTTTTGCACGCATATGAATTCCTCCGATGAGCGGTGTAATTTCAAACCCACGATGAAGGACGAATATCGGCACAAGGGAATGCGCAGGCGCATGTTGGATGAACTGCGCGAAATGGGAATACAGGACGAGGCTGTGTTGTCGGCCATGGACCGTGTGCCAAGGCATTTCTTTCTTTCTTCAGCTTTTGAGCAGTTTGCCTACCAAAACAAGGCTTTTCAAATTGGCGCCGGACAAACCATCAGCAAGCCCCATACCGTGGCCCGCCAAACCGAGTTGCTTCAGCTAGAATCCGGAGCCAAGGTATTGGAAATTGGCACGGGAAGTGGGTACCAGTGTGCTGTATTGTGCGCTATGAACTACAAGGTGTTTTCCATTGAAAGGCAACGCCTGTTGTTCGATACTGCGGGACCGTTGTTGCGAAAGATGGGATTTAAGCCGGATTTGTTCTACGGCGACGGCTACAAAGGGAAGACCGTCTTTGCTCCTTTTGATGGCATTATTGTAACGTGCGGTGCCCCCGAGATTCCGGAGGCATTGCTCATGCAACTGAGCATCGGTGGTCGGCTCGTGATCCCAGTGGGTGAGGGGGAGAAACAGCGGATGTTTACGTTCACACGTGAAGCTGAGTCTTCGTTTCGCAGAGAAGAACACGGAGAGTTCGCCTTTGTCCCGATGCTGGCATCGCGCGCTCAGGACCGATAAGGTCAGATCAATCCTTCCGTAGGCCCGTGACCGTGTCGGATGATTTCGGGTTCACTTTCGGTGCAGTCAATCACCGTAGAAGCATCGACAGTCCCGTACCCGCTGTCGATAACGCCGTCGACGCGGCCCTCAAAACGCTCTGCAATCAGTTCCGGATCGGTGGTGTATTCTACGACTTCATCCTCGTCTCGGACAGAACTCACCACCAACGGTCGCCCCAGGGCTTGGACAAGCGAATGAATGACGTTATTATCTGGAACACGAATACCGATTTGCTTCCGCTTTCCAACGAACCACTTTGGGACGTTGTTGTTTGCCGGGACGATAAACGTGTAGGGTCCAGGCAACGCGCGCTTCATCAATTTGAAGATGTTGTTGTGGAGCGGTCGGGCGTAAGCGGAGAGTTGGCTCAGGTCACAGCAAGCAAGGCTAAACCGCGCTTCCTTCACGGGAATGCCCTTGAGCTGGGCCATGCGTTCCAGCCCTTTGGCCGAACCGAGAGCACACGCGAAACTATAAACGGTATCCGTCGGCACGACAACGACACCGTCGCGTTCCAACAATTGAATGACTTGTTGGATTTTCCTTTCATCCGGGTTGTCCGGGTGAATACGGAAAATCATCAGCCCTTCGCTTTCGCGTGGTCCGCGAGAAATTGAGCCAAACCGTTATCGGTTAACGGATGCTTCAGGAGACCTTTGATCGCACTCAATGGACCCGTCATGATGTCGGCACCAATTTCTGCACATTCGATGATGTGCATGGTGTGGCGTACACTGGCAGCAAGGATTTCGGTTCCGAAATCGTAGTTGTCATAAATGACGCGAATTTTCTCAATAAGCTGCAATCCGTCTGAACTGATGTCATCGATGCGACCCACAAAAGGGCTCACATAGCTGGCACCAGCTTTCGCTGCGAGCAAGGCTTGGCCGGGTGAAAAAATCAAAGTGCAGTTGGTTCGAATGCCGTGATCTGTAAACCAACGAATGGCGCGGATGCCATCGGCAATTGCCGGAACTTTCACAACGATGTTGGGATGCAACGCAGCCAATTCTTGACCTTCTGCGATCATGCCTTCAAAATCGGTTGCAATCACTTCGGCGCTTACGTCGCCGTCTACGATTTCACAAATGGCCTTGTAATGTGCTTTGACTGCCGCCTCTCCAGAGATGCCTTCCTTGGCCATGAGAGATGGGTTGGTGGTAACTCCGTCGAGGACTCCGAGGGCTTCAGCCTCTCGGATTTGGTCCAAATTCGCTGTATCAATGAAAAATTTCATGGCGCGAAATTAGCACATTGGCTGAGATAGAACTCTATAAATTCAGCGTATCTTGGAAGAAAGGATTGGAAAATGTCGCATTGGAGCAAAGAAGAAATCGCTGTTTTTCATCAACGTGTGACGGCGAAGTTGGCCCTCTTGGAAGAGCGAATTGAGGAGTACCGCGAGTTGACTAAGCCGATTCCGCCAGAAAATGCTATCGGACGCGTCAGTAGAATGGATGCGATCAACAACCGAAGCATCAACGAGGCCGCATTGCGCACTGCGGAAAAGCAGAAGGCAGATTTGCTGCGCGCCATGGAGCGATTGAATGATGATAAATTTGGTCTATGTCATGCTTGTGGGGAGACCATTCCCATCGGTCGAATCCTGCTTGTGCCCGGTGCAACGCGTTGTGTCAAATGCTCGGGGTAAACATTTGTGCATAACTCCGCATACGAAAAGCGAATTCGAGGCGTTTATGCGGGTGAGAGGAGAGTTCGCCGTTTATTTTTGCGGCGCTTTTCGAACCAAAACCAACCGTGTCAACGATTCACCGCGCCCCCGCAACCCGTTACGTTGCAAGCATGCTGCTTTGTTTTTCCTGCATGTGGAATTGGGGCTGCACCGATTCGTGGGAAGGGCCGCCACATTTCTTGCATGTGGATTCCATTCAATTACAAACGGAAAGTGGGGAAGGTGAGGCCACGAGCCGCATCGAGGAGGTTTGGGTGTACTCTGAAACAGATGTGCTGGGTGCATTCCCGCTTCCTGCGGACATTCCACTTTCACCTGATGAGCTCGGCAACACGGCGGAATTGACCTTGTCCGCGGGAATCCGTGCGAATGCCATCAGCTCAACCCGACAGCCTTATCCATTTTATGACGCGGTCAAAACCGAGCTCAACCTTTCTTACGGAGGACGCGACACGGTCTCGCTCGAAGTCGGATACACGGATTTGACAGAAGTCATCGTCGCGGAGGATTTCGAGACCGCCAATCGGTTCCAAGCCTCTGCTATAAGTTCTGCTGATATCATGCGAACGGAAAACCCGGATTGGGTTTTGGACGGCGTGGGAAGCGGATTGATCATTTTGGATGCAGACCACCAGACGTTGATTTCTGCCACCAACGAGCAGGAATTCCAACTCCATTCGAACGGACCGGTCTGGCTGGAATTGGATTATGCTTGCACCCAACCCTTTTGGATTGGATTGGAGGTGCGCAACAGCACCAATTCACAACGGGTGCCCATTTTGCGGCTGAATTCGACCGAAGGCGAGCGCAACAAGATTTACCTGGATTTGGACCCAGTGGTGCGGACTTCTCCAGATGCGACGCATTTCGAAATCACTTGCGATGCATACTATGATGGATCTGCGGATTCAACAATGGTGTTGGTCGACAACTTTAAACTTCTTCGGTATCCATGAATCGAAATCGCCTCTTGCTGGCGTACCTCGCCTCAGATTGGATATCGGCAGCCCTGTCGTGGACCGTGCTGTTTGTGTACCGAAAGGTGATGTTCGAAGGCGAGGCACTGGACCAATGGGCGAATTGTTTTGCGGACATTCGGTACCAACTTGGACTCGTGGGAATTCCGTTGTTTTGGTTGTTGTTGCATGGCGTTGCAGGGATGTTTTGGAAACCCGTCAAGCGGCATCGCATTCTTGAAATTGGTCAGGTAACGTGGACAACCTTGGTGGGAACCCTTGTGCTGTTTTTCGGCCTGCTCTTGGACGATGCCATTGTTTCGTACCAACAGTATTACGCTTCGTTGAGCGTATTGCTTGTTGGTCATTGGAGCATGACTTTGATAGGTCGATTGATCATTACGACTCGGACGGTGAAGAAGATCCACTCGGGGAAATGGAGTTTTCCGACCCTTGTAATCGGAGGCAATGAGCGAGCGGTGAAGACGTACGAGGAAATTCAAGGATTGCGAAAGCATCCTGGCTATGATTTCAAGGGATTTGTTCAAGCCAATGGGGCAGACACACAACTTTCCGCGTTCATGCCCAATCTTGGAAAAGTGGATCGCTTGGAATCGTTGATTCGCGAACACGAAATCGAAGAAGTTATCATTGCCATTGGTTCTGGTGACCACGCCATTTTGGAATCGGTATTAAATGTGTTGGAAGGGCTTCCCGTTGAGGTTCGGATCATTCCAGACATCTACGATATCTTAAGCGGATCGGTCCGGATGTCGAGTATTTACGGCGCTCCGTTGATCGAGATTGACCGTCAAATCATGCCGCAATGGCAGCGATCGTTGAAGCGCATGATGGATTGGTGTGCGAGCGCATTTGCTTTGGTTTTGCTGAGCCCTGTGTTCGCTATTATCAGCATCATGGTGGCTTTGTCGAGCTCAGGACCGGTATTCTATTTGCAGGAGCGAATTGGTTGGCACGGTCGCCCTTTCAGAATCATCAAATTCCGAACGATGATTCAGAATGCAGAAAAGGCCGGTCCTCAACTCAGCAGGGAGGACGATCCACGGATAACTCCGGTGGGAAAGTTCCTGAGGAAGTCAAGATTGGATGAGTTGCCTCAGTTCTTGAATGTCTTAAAAGGGGACATGGCCTTGGTTGGACCTCGTCCGGAGCGAGAGCATTTCATTCAACAAATCATGGAAAGGGCGCCGCACTACAGACACTTGCAAAAGGTGCGCCCTGGAATTACCTCCTGGGGGCAAGTGAAATATGGATATGCGGAGAACGTGGATGAAATGATTCAGCGGTTGCGCTTTGATTTGATATACATCGAGAACATGTCCATTGCACTGGACATCAAAATCCTATTTTACACAGTCATTACGGTTTTGCGTGGTCGAGGAAAGTAGATTGTTTGATGAATGAATAATGATTTTAAGCGATATTTGACACATGGTCAATCGCCTGAAATATCGTGGGATAATCCAGGTGCTGATTGCGGTCCTATACCTCGTGTCCAGCGAGTCGACGTCCGCCCAAATCGATGAAATCCAGGAGACACGACTCCAAACCGCTCGTCAATTGATGGTTCAAAACATCGGTTTCTACCTCGATGGAGCGGTTGAAGTAAACTTGGAAACGGGCACCGTTCAGTGGCGTGAATCAGAGAAGCAAGTCTTACAGCGGTTAACTCGTATTGCGCGTCAGGTTGCTGAGTTGCAACAGGTGGAAGGGCTCACCGCGGAGTTGGAATTTTCGGATGAGGTGTCCGAATTGATTGGTCGGGTGAGTTCATTGACCTTTCGCGACTTGCGTCACTGGCGAATGGCAAATGGATTGACCGAAGCCGATCAGTGGTATGTCATGGTGCAAACGGCAATCGATGAAGTGAAAATGCAAGTTTCATTGGAACTGAACACACGGATGAACCAAGCGCTCTTTCTCGCGTTGAGTCGCGCAGAAGTTGAAGGAAATTTGCAATTGAGCGAAATTCAATCGGAGTGGTTGGAGGTCGACGGCCAATCCCCGTTGCCGAGTATTTCATGGGATTGGTCCGAGTCTTCTGAAGCGGCCTTATCGTTGGAGGACGCCACGGATATATGGGGAAATGTGGAATCTGAAATGCCGGATTGGTCGGCGTGGATGGGCCGATTGATGCAGTTGCTCGAAGCTCAAGACAGGCGACTTCAGGCCTTGGAATCACGGGCAGGTCTCCCAAGTGGGGGGCTTTTGCCTCCGGTGCAATCAGATCCATCATTCAGCAGCGTTCGATTGCCAGATTTCATCGACGTGTTGTTTTATTCTGGATCACATGGATTGACCTTGAACGCTCAATTGCAATTGAATGAAGTCATGGAACTCATGGGAAGGTATCCGCAACTTCGCGTGGTATGCACAGGGTATGCGGACGTGCAAGGTTCTCGGCCATTGAATTTGTCTTTATCTAAAAAGCGAGCAGGGACGGTGCGGAATTACCTCTTGGAAAGCGGAGTTGAAAGTGAGCGGGTATTGCTCAATTACTTTGGCGAAGAACGGTCTGAAAGTGCAGGGGCGCGAGAGCGACGTGTCGAAGTCAGGTTTTTTGTCAATTGAGGACAAACGGTCGTTTTGTCGGAACTTAGCCCCCTAAACCGTTGGGATGAAATTGATTTGCATTGGACGGAATTACGAGGAACATGCCAAAGAGTTAGGCAATGCAGTTCCTAGTGAACCGTTGTTTTTCCTCAAACCGGATAGTGCGGTGTTGGCCCATCGGCACCCCTTCTACATTCCGCAATGGACGCAAGACGTCCACTACGAAGTAGAATTGTTGGTGCGCATCAATCGAAACGGAAAGGCAGTCGCTCCTGAATTTGCGCACCGGTATTTCGATGAAATATCATTGGGTATTGATTTCACAGCACGCGATGTCCAAGCTCAAGCCAAGGCTAAAGGCCATCCATGGGAAAAGGCCAAAGCGTTCGATGGGTCGGCGGTAATTAGCAGAAAGTGGATGGATAAGCAAGCATTTGAAGGCGGGTGGGAGAAAGTGCCTTTTGCATTGAGAAAAAATGGCGACATCGTCCAATCGGCTACGGCCGAGGATATGCTATTTCACGTGCACGACCTCATTTCCCACGTGTCGCACTACATGACCTTAAAGATGGGAGATGTGTTGTTTACTGGGACGCCGTCTGGCGTTGGGCCCGTAGCGCCAGGTGATTGCCTCGAAGGAGAGCTTGCAGACCAAACGATGTTCAAGGTCAATGTCCATGGTTAGAAAGCTGATTTTCATCGGCTACATGGCGAGTGGAAAAAGCACCATTGCGCGGAAACTCGCGGAAATGACGCGATTGAAGATGGCGGACGTCGATATGGAAATCGAGCGGCAATCGGGAATGTCCGTTTCAACCTTGTTCAGCACCCAGGGCGAAGCCACCTTTCGTTCGTGGGAAAATCGCATCCTTCAATCGGTGCTTAAGGACGAATCCATTGCCATCATTGCCTGCGGCGGCGGCCTGCCCTGCAGCGAGGAAAATTGGACCTTGCTGCGGGAGAGTGGGGGCCAGGTGATTTGGTTAGATCCCCCTTTTGCCACGCTGTATGACCGATTGCGCAACGACATGAGCAGGCCGTTGTTGAGCGGTCCAACCGGCCTCAAGTCAGAGGGCGAAATTCTGACGCATTTTGAGGGACGACGCGCGTGCTATGTGGATGCACATGAACGAATCGAAGGTACTGTGGACGACGAGATGCTGGAACAATGGTCGGATTGGTTGGCACAGTGATCCCCTGTGCGCTTGTTGCATCAGTCGAATAAGATGGCTTCGTCATCCGCATGGGGTGCCGTGGCAATCCTCACGTCGATGTGCTCTTTTAAATTCGTGGAAAGGCTCAAACCACAATAATCTGCACGAATCGGGAAGGACCGGTGAATTCGGTCGACGAGTACGGCTGTGGCGACCCTGCTAGGACCAGCAGACAAAATGTGGTGCACAGCGTACATGAGGGTTTTGCCAGAATTCAAAACGTCATCCACGATGATAACCTGCTGGTCTTTCAGGTCCTTCAGCGGTGTGCTGAGTTGGATGTCTTGACTCAAAGGGGCTTGCTTATTCAAGGTCACTGTGGAAGCGTGGACGCGGGTGGGACCGATTTCTTGAATGATTTGAGCGAGCCGTATGCCTACGGGCTCACCATTGCCTGCGATGGTGATAAAATGGAGGTCAGCCACCGTATGGAAATCCTCCAGAATTTGGCGGGCGATGCGCTGAAGTTTACGTTCGATTTGATCGGCTTCGAGGATTCGGGTACTGCTCATGACGGTTCACGTTGTCGTGGGGCTAAGTTGGCCCGTTTTTTCGAATACTGCAACGGCTTCGATGTGCGCCGTATGCGGGAATTGATCCACCAACCTCAATGATTTCATCGAGTAACCGTATTCGGATAACGTGGTGATATCGCGGGCTTGGGTTGCGGGATTGCACGAAACATAAACCAGGCGTTCAGCCCCGAGTCGAATGACTTTCCGCAGCGTTTTGGGAGAAATGCCCGCGCGTGGAGGATCAAGTACAATCGTTTCGATTCGGCCAGCGTAATCTGGGTATTCCAACAGAAATTTACCTACGTCTGCGGCGTGGAAATCAATGTTGCTCATGCCGTTTTTTTGTGCGCTGCGTTTGGCATCGCGAATGGCTTGCTCCACGAGGTCCACACCGATAATTTTTCTACCAGACTTTCGAGCCAGTAGCTGAGCGATGGTACCGGTGCCACAGAACAAATCCATGATGTAGGATGCATCCGATTCATCTTCCAATAGTGATTCCGTAGCCGCCTCGACCGTGAGGGCGTACAAGCGTTCAGCGCTTGCTGGGTTGGTTTGAAAAAAACTCCCCATCTCCACATCGAATTCCAATCCATGCAATGATTCCGTCACGTACGGCACGCCATAAATGCACTTGCTATCGCCCGCGCGAGCCTCGACGCGTTCCCCTTTGTCGTCGTTGATGGTATGTAACACGCCTACTAAACGCTGCCCAAAACGATCACGGAGCCAAAGCACGAATGCATCCGAAGCAAATCGGTCTAGGTCGTCAGACGTCGTAACCAGGTTGACGAGAATCCCCTGATTTGCGATGCTTTTTCGGACGACCAAAAAGCGAAAGAATCCGCTACGCTGAGGCGGATGCCAAGCAGGCAATCCAGTTGATTCGAACCACTTCCGCAATTCAGGCATGGCATTCTCCACATCGGCATCGAACAAGCCCGAATCCCCATCCAAATTCTCTACGGCCCACCACGTGCCCCTTCGCTTGAATCCAAGCCCAAACCCGTCAATTTTCTCGTTAGCCACGTGGTCGTGAATGATCGCGGAAAAGCTGTATTCCATCTTGTTCCGGTAATGCCAAGTGCTGGGAGACGGAACCAAACCTTCGTAATAAGCTTCGATGTTTTGAATCCCAGCAATGCGCCGGTATAATTCCAATGAAGTGCGCTCTTTGTAGGTGTGTTGGATTTCGATGGGAAGGTGGGCATAAGGAGCACCAGGAATCTCCTGAAAGGGAATTTCTGTCTCTTCCGGTGCGCGTTTCAGTACATCTTCGAGCTTGCACTCCGCGTATTTGGCCTTGCATTTCGCCACACGTGCACTGACTTGCTGGCCTGGCAAGGCATTTTGTACAAACACGACGAAGGGCCCCTGTTCGGTGGTGAGCCGAGCAATGCCCTTGCCGCCAAAGGCAATGTCTTCAATCTCCAAGGTGAGGAGCTCGTTTTTTCGAAACAATCGTTCCCGTCTCACGAGCGCAAAAGTACTTCCGATCTCGCGGTATATTGCGTCCATGATGATGAACTGGCGAAATTTTGGCAAGCGGATGATGGTGGCTTTGGCGGCCTTCTTGGCATGGACAACTCCATCCGTTGCGCAAAACGCTCCTGAATTCACGGTGGGTACGTTCAACATCCGTTACGATAATCCCGATGACACCCTAGAATGGCGGGAGCGCAGAAATGAGGTGGCGGATGCGGTTCGTTATTTTGACATTGTCGCAATCCAAGAGGCGCTGCCACATCAATGGGAAGAGTTGGAGGAACGATTGCCCTTACACGAAACGTTCGGTCGCGGACGGGATGCCGATGGCGGAGGTGAGGCATGCCCGGTATTTTGGAATCGTGAGCGATACGACTTTCTGACCGGAGAGGTGCGCTGGTTATCACTCAATCCAAATGCAGCAGGGAGCATCGGTTGGGACGCCGACTTGCCGAGGATTGTGACCGTGGTGGTTTTGTACGATCGCTTGAGGGAGCAAACCATCCGAATTTTAAATACCCACTGGTCTCATGCGGGTGAAGAAGCTAGGCTGAACGCCTCGGCTTTATTGGCAGGCTGGAGCGGTTGGGAAGACCAAAGTGCAGAAGATCTCGTCATCCTCTGTGGGGATTTGAATGCGACCAATGATCAAGTCGAGGTGACAAACTTGATGGCTTCTGCTGAACTCCAAGACACCTACGATGCCGCGAAATACCGCTGCCGAAAGGAGTTTGGTACATACACCACCTTCTTACCGGACAATTTAGCGAACGCAACACGCATCGATTACATTTTCTATCGGGGTGCGGCAAAGGTGGATTGGGTTTGTGCTGATGAATTCATCAAATACGGCGTTTACATTTCAGACCACATGCCGTATCACGCGGTTTTCAAATGAGGAAGGAAACGCTGGCTCGTTTGGCAGGTCCTATAGTGGCAGCGTTGCTTTGGGCGACCCTGTCCAATATAGGAATCGAAGCACCTGCAGTTCGCGTCCTTGCAGCAGCGAGTTGGATGCTTATTTGGTGGGTATTTGAAGCCGTTCCTATTGGTGTCACTTCCGTATTGCCCATGGTGATTTTCCCTTTGTTCGGTGTGGCGAGCATCGCGGAAACAACTGCTCCTTATGGATCGCATTTCGTCTTCCTCTTCATGGGAGGTTTTCTGATTGCTTTGGCCCTCGAACGATGGCAATTGCACAAGCGGTTTGCGTTGACAGTGTTGGTTGCTGCTGGAGGTAAGCCAAGGAGACTGATCGGGGGATTTATGCTGGCAACCGCTGCGTTGAGCATGTGGATTTCCAATACCGCCACCACGTTGATGATGCTCCCCATCGCACTTTCGGTGTTGCAAAAGGTGGATGAGGGGGAATACCCCAATTTCGGTATCGCTTTGCTTTTGGCAACGGCCTACTCTGCCAATCTGGGAGGCATTGCAACGCTCATCGGAACTCCGCCCAATGTGGCGATGGCCGGTATTTTGGAAAGTCAATTCTCCATCGAAGTGCCATTTTTAGAATGGACTTTGATGGCGCTGCCATTTTCTTTGGCGATGCTGCTGCTGGTCTATGTGTTGTTGACGCGCGTTTTGACGCCGGTTTCAAACACATCATTGAATCAAGGTATTCAAGGCATTCGGAACGAATTGAAGGCGCTCGGTGCATGGAGCATTTCAGAGCAAAGAGTCGCCATGGTGTTTGGTTTGACGGGATTGATGTGGGTGTTACGGCGTTGGCTCTCCATGGGAACAGGAGTGGAATTGAACGATACGACCATTGCCATGATTGGAGGTATATCGTTGTTTTTGATTCCTGCAGATGGTAACCAGAATAGGGGGCTGTTGACTTGGAAGGAGGCAACGCGTTTGCCGTGGGAAATACTCTTGCTTTTTGGAGGGGGCTTAACCTTGGCCAACGCGCTGAATGAGGCTGGCGTTCTCAAAATGGCTGCTGATGCGATTTCTTCATTGCAGGGTATGAATGGCCCCCTGTTGATTTTTGTGCTAATCGTTTTGGCCTTGCTCTTGACGGAAGTAATGAGCAATCTAGCCTTGACCATCGTCATGGTTCCGGTTGTGGGACAAGTAGCGATTTCTTGGGGAATGGATCCGTTGTTGCTGGCCATTCCGGTCACCATGGCGAGCAGTTGCGCATTCATGTTGCCGATGGCCACACCACCCAATGCGATTATCTTTGGGAGTAACAAGGTCAGTATGGGAACCATGGCTCGCGTGGGCTTGATGCTGAATTTGATTGCTGCGGTCTTGGCCTGGATTTGGGCTTTATTCGTTTTGCCTGTCTGGATGGAGATGACCTAATTTTGTAACGTGAAACACATCCTCATTCTCAACGGACCCAATTTGAATCTTTTGGGCAAAAGGGAGCCCGAAATCTATGGGTCTACAACCCTAGAGGAATTAAGTGTGGGTTGGCAGGAAATTGGCCAAGCAAATGGGGTAACCGTCACGTGCGTACAATCCAATGTGGAAGGTGAATTGATTAATGCAATCCAAGATCATGGTTTCGATGCTGACGCCATCATCTTCAATCCTGGCGGATACACGCACACGAGCGTGGCCATTCGCGATGCCATTGCCGCAATCTCCACGCCTGTCTATGAAGTTCACATTTCGAACCCAGAGGCTAGGGAAGAGTTTCGCAAAACATCTTTGATTCGGGAGGTATGTGCTGGTGGGGTGTCGGGATTTGGTGTGGCAGGTTATGCCATGGTGTTGCGGGAATTGATCAGTGGCCAATAATCACAGTGGTCGTTCCAATCAATTCTAGATTGCTTCGCATTTCGAGTTGATAAATTCCATTCGATAAGTCCCCCAGTTCAAAAGTCCAATGAGAAGAAGAGGTCGAAATGGCATAATTCTCGAACACCACGCGCCCTGCCATATCGAGCAGACGCACACAGGGTTCATGCCATACTTGGTCACCCACATAGCCCCAGTCGATGGTCAGTGCATCGGTCGTTGGAATGGGATATACGGTGAATTCACGATTTGCATTTGAATTCAATTTTGAGCCCGAATATTTAAGTTGGGATGACGCATCAGTAGGAGTTGGTGAGGTGCACATACCGATGTTTGGTGAAGCATCCTTGAAGATTATTTCAATGGTGGTCGAATCGAGGTAAAGACTGGTGTAAGGAACGATCATCGGTACCCCAAGAATGGATCCGGGCCATGAGTTTTCATTTTGTTGTACCAAAAAAGGACCGTTGGAAGTGGGGACAGCGAATTCATTGACGATGTTTCCCAGAAACAATGCGTCTTCAGCATCTCCCATTCGGTTTCCACCTCCGACGAAATCAGGCATCCATGAAGCTTCGCAAACGATGTGCGTGCCATTTTCCACCCATTCATTTTGACCCCATGGCAGGCACGCAACCAGACGTGAACCTGTCAATAAATGGATTGCTGTATCCAAATGAGACCAGGCGTTGCAAGCCAATTGCATGGTGGTATACGATGACTCAATTCCTTTATTATTGGATGTGAATTCGCAGTCTTCAAGACGCACAGGGTGTGGATTTTGATCAAGTTGCAGCTGACTATTCTCCCCAATTCCACCAAAGAAAAAAGTGCCTTGTAATGAAGAGTTTTGAGCTAGTGCATGCCCATGGACGCTGCTATTCTCAAATGTGCAATCGACCAACCTTACACCAATAGAATCCAAATGGACTTCCGCCTGATTCGCCGCAACATCAGTGAGCCTTATGGCCGCAATTCCCGCATTTGAAGCGGAGAACTGACAATTTTCAATCGTTCCGTAATGCCATTTCAATCGGTTCATGACGAACATAGAAGCGTTTGCGCCGGTACCAAGGACATGACAATTTTCGAAATCAGTTCGAGAATGAACGGCCCAATCGACTTCTTCACCCAGTGAGAAAACCGCATTTTGCCATGAGGACTTACCATTGCCTGTGATCAAATGACCACTTTGGTTCTGCATTTGAACTTCTGCAAATCCTCCATTTACGCTTTTCAATAGCAGGAGTCCGTTGTCTTGAATCGAAGTGTAAACCGAATTCCCTTTCCAGATCCAAGACCCCATGTTGCCTGCAGTACGAGACGTGATTGTCAGCGTATCCGAATTTTGGATTATGAGGTCACCAGCCATTTCCCATTGCGATGTTGCGCCATTCAACTCAACCATGGATGAGGATGTGGTCTCAATTTTGGAATCTGGTAGCTGAGTCAGTTTGCCAAAAGGGTGCACACAAATTTTTCCGCCTTGCAAATGAAGAACTGCATTTTCTTCCAAGATGAATTCGGAATGCGGCCCA
>Ga0181568_10001938_pt1 | contig 18837 bp, 23 predicted proteins | sample 101ome_20_FD_133758 | JGI IMG/M metagenome (GOLD analysis project Ga0181568, IMG submission 133758) | Coastal salt marsh microbial communities from the Groves Creek Marsh, Skidaway Island, Georgia - 101404AT metaG (megahit assembly) | ecosystem: Environmental > Aquatic > Marine > Intertidal...
ATGAAAAAAATGGACCGCTTAAAATAATAAAGAATTCACACAAAAAAAAATTGTACAGCCACCACAGCAATGAAAATTATTTTGTTGGAAAAATAGACACTAAGAAAAATAAAATAGGAACTAAGGATAGTGTTTCTATAACTGGAACGGCTGGAACAGTGGTATTTTTTCATTGTAGATCAATTCATGGGTCTGGACACAATCAAATGAATAACTCAAGACCCTTAATTTTATTTGGATATAGGGCTTGTGATGCGTGGCCATTAATTAATGATGGAAACCCTCATCCTGAGGTTAATTTAGATAATTATGATAAAAATATTATTGTGGGAAATAAATCAATAAAACCAAGATTAACTAAAGTTCCGACAATAATCCCACTACCTAAGAAGAAACATTATGTTTCTATCTATGAACTCCAAAAAAATTAAGCATTATCACAAATTAATTTTAACAAATCTTTAATATAATATTATCGTAATTTAAAATGATAATAGAATTAAAAAATAAGGAGAGAAAATGACCACAAATATCAGAATGTTAAAATGGACAAGCACAGTGTTAACACTTTTAGGAATATTAACTTTTTATTTAGATTACTATCCTTATAGCATGATACCTCACAGTTTAGGTATAATTGGTTGGACAATTGTTGGTACCATTACAAAAGATAAGCCATTATTAACAAATTTTTCACTACAAATACCGATAATGATTGCGGGTATAATTAAGTATTCTTATACAACTGGATTATTTTAACTTACTTGGATTCCGTTAGACCAAACATTTTTTACAACTGGTAAATTTTGATAAATTTTAAACCTTACTAAATCTGCTCTCTTATTATTTTCAATGGAACCCCTATCATTTAAATTTGTTGCTATAGACGGAGCGTGACTAGCTGCTGCAAATGCTTTTGGAAGATTATCAATTTCTAAACCCCATTTGACAACAGATATAATTAATGATGATGGAATATAATCTGAGCTTAAGATATCTAAACAATCATTTTCTAAGAGTTCTTTTGCAGATATATTCCCAGAGTGTGAACCTCCCCTAAGTAAATTAGGAGATCCCATCATGACTTTAATATTGTAATCTTTAGAAGTTTTAGCTGCTTCTAATGTTGTTGGAAATTCAGCCAATTTTACTCCATATTTATTTGAATTATGAACATCATTTTCTGTGGTATCATCGTGACTAGCCAAAATACAATCATATGATGATTTAAATTCTAAAATTTTATCTATGTGTTTCTTGCTATTTTTTTTTTGAAGATTTTTTAAGTGATCAAAATGAATTTCCATTTCATTTTCTGTCATACCGTGTTTAATTGAAAGATATTCTTTGTACTTATCTATAACTCTAAATTGCCTCTGACCTGGTGTATGATCCATTATACTAATCAGTTTTACATCGTGAGTTTCATTGTATTCGTCTAATTCATCAATCAAATTTTCCGAACAAGTTTCAGCTCTTAAATGTATTTTGTGATCAATCTTGAGAATATTATCTTTCTTAAAATTTGAAATTATATCCGAACAGTTTTTTGCATATTTTTTATATTTTCCTGTTTTTTCAATAGAACCAACTCTTAAAGCATCAAAAACTGTAGTTATTCCAACAGATGCTAACTCTCTATCATGAGATAAAATTGCATTTTCAACTGGAAATGAAACTTTAGGTCTTGGTGTCATGTGTCTTTCAAGATTGTCAGTATGTAATTCAACCAATCCTGGCGAAATATAATCTTTTTCGCAGTCTATAGAACTTTTGTTATTACTTAATCCACTACTTATATCGACAATCTTGTTATCTTTAATCCTGATATGACCATGAACGATTTCATCTTTTTTAATTATCATGGCATTGTTTAAAATATATTCATGCATCACTTTTTAATACACATGAATTGTTACAAATATTTTAAATTTGAAAAAAAAATTTATATAAGTATTAAAAGTTGAATTATGAAAAAATATTCTAGATACGCTATTTATTACGCACCTCCAAAAGAGAGTAGTCTAGAAGAATTTGGTAGATATTGGTTCGGTTGGGATCCACTTAATGCAAAGTTAATAAATAACAAACGTAGAATTAATTATCTAAACAGATTTGGAATTAAAAACTTAATAAACATAGATAAAAATGTTTTAATTGCAAAAAAATATGGGTTTCACGGTACACTTATTCCCCCTTTTAAACTAAACAAAAATTATAGTACCAATACATTATTTAAAAAAACTGAGGAAATAGCAAAAAAATTAAAAAAATTTAAATTTTATAAATTTAAATTAAAAAAAATAAATAATTTTTATGCTTTTGTTCAAAATAAAAAAAATAATAACATTAATAAGTTATCCAATAGACTAGTTAGAGAATTATTTAAATTTAGGTCACCTCTTACAAAAAAAGAAATTAATAGAAGAAATCCCTCTAAACTAAGTAAATTACAATTAAATATTTTATATAAATGGGGATACCCCTATTTAATGTCAGAATTTAATTTCCATATGACCCTTGCATCAGAGGTCACAGGAAACAAATTGTACCTTGAGTTAAAAAAAATTGAAAGAAACAAAGAAATCATTTTAAATGAAATAAATAATTTTGATAAAATATATATATTTGGTGAAAACCAAAAAGGAATGTTTGAGAATTTAGAAAATTTTTCACTTAGCTAAAATTTTTTTTTTCAATTTATTTGCACCTATAGCTATTGATTTATTATTATTTATAGTAATTATATTTTTCGGTAGTAAATTAATTTTTCTTTTTATCCTTTTATTAATTGATTTTTTGTCTTCTCTAGCTCGATTTACAAGTCTTTTTTTAATAGTTGTTGATGGGGCAGTAATATTAATTATTTTAACGTTATTAACTTTTTTTTTTATTTTAAAAAGTACTTTTCTTGATCCATTAAAAATTACTGTTTTACCTTCCTCTATTTTTTTTATTTCCTTAAATGGAATACCGTATGAAAAACCATGAGCTGTCCAGTAAACAAAGAAATGTTTTTTTGAAATCTTATCTTCAAAATTTTTAATTGATATGCTGTAATGATCTTCATTTTTAATATCTTTTTTCCTAGTAATGTACCTTTTTACCAAAATGGAATTAGGAATTTTTTTAATTACTTTTTTTAATAAAGTATCTTTTCCTGATCCTGATGGTCCAACGACTACGATAAGCTGACCGTTATTTTGCATCTGATATTTTTGTAATATCTATTTCCCTAGCATTTAAATATTTACGTGAATATTCATCATGAAAAATTCCAATTATTGAAGATCCACTATCTTTTTTTTCATTAATCAAATTCAAAACAATATCTTTGTTAACACTATCCAAACTAGCAGTTGGTTCATCTAGTAATAAACATGGATAATTTCTAATCAGTCCCCTAGCAACATTAACTCTTTGTTGTTCTCCTCCTGAAAAAGTTAGTGGCGATAAATTCCATAAGTTTTTATCTATATTAAGTTTTAGTAAAATTTTTTCAGCTTTTTCACGAACTTCATCTTGATCTGAATTTATTTCTAATAAGGGCTCCATAACAATTTCAATTGTAGGAACACGAGGTATCACTCTTAGAAATTGACTAACATATCCTATTATATTTTTTCTAAGTTCAATAATATTTCTCGGATATGTATGATCTATGTCGTGATCATTAACTTTAATTTGTCCTGATTGAAAAACATAGTTTCCATAAATCATTTTTAAAATACTAGACTTTCCAACACCTGATGGTCCTGTTAACGCTACAATTTCTCCAGGATTAATTTTCAAATTCAAATTATTAAAAACTAATATGTTTGTTTTGCCCTGATTATGAAGTGTAAATTTTTTTGTAATTTTATTTAGTTCAATCATTTTTAAACCTGTAATACTGAACTAACTAACAACTGAGTATAAGAATGTTGCGGATCATCTAATACCTGATCACAAAGTCCAGACTCAACAGCCTCTCCATTTTTCATAACAATAATTTTATCAGCTAACAATCTAATCACTGCTAAATCGTGAGAAACGATTACAACTGATAAATTTAATTCTCTAACTAATTTTCTTAACAAATCTAAAATTTTTGCTTGAACAGAAACATCAAGACCCCCTGTTGGTTCGTCCATGAAAATTATTTTAGGACTCGTAACCAAATTTTTTGCTATTTGTAATCTTTGCAACATTCCACCAGAAAATGTTCTTGGAAAATCATCTACTCTACTTTTATCAATTTCCACTTTATCTAACCATTTAAAAATAGTTTGCCTAATATTTCCATAATTTCTTTGTCCAATAGACATTAATCTTTCACTAATATTTCCACCAGCACTTACATCCAATCTTAAACCATCTCTAGGATTTTGGTGAACAAAAGCTAATTCAGTTCTTATCAATAACCTTTTCAATGACTCGGATATTTCTAGAAAATCAATCGTTTCATTACCTGTTTCAATTAAGATTTTTCCACTATCAGGAATAAGATTGCCTGATATAGAATTTATAAAAGTTGTTTTTCCTGAGCCAGATTCTCCTACTACACCAACGACTTCCCCAGGATATAATGTCAAATTCATATTTTTGCATCCCACTTGATTACCGTAATATTTGTTTAGATTATGAACTGACAAAATTGGTTGCATTTAATTATTTTCCATTCTTTGATTACAATAATTTGTATCTGAACATATAAATGATCTATTACCGTCATCATCAGTAATTATTTCATCTAAAAAACTCTCATTTGATCCACAAATAGAACATTTATGAGGTGCCTTTGAGGGATCAAATGGATAATCCTCAAAATCAAGACTCGTTACTTCAGTATATGGTGGTATTGCATAAATTCTTTGCTCTCTTCCTGCTCCAAATAATTGAATAGCAGGGTTATTGTTCATTTTTGGGTTATCAAATTTTGGAATAGGTGATGGGTCCATTATATATCTATCATTTGTCTTTACCGGATAAGCATATGCTGTTTCTATATGACCATTTTTGGTAATATCTTCATATAACTTTACATGCATAATTCCATATTCTGATAGTGCATGCATTTTTTTAGTTTCTTGATATCTTGGTTCTAAAAACGCAAGAGGTTCTGGTATTGGAACCTGATAAACAAGTATTTGTTTTTCTTTTAACTTTTCTTCTGGAATTCTGTGTCTCGTCTGAATTATCGAAGCTTGGCTTGTTTTTTCTGTGGTCTCAATATTAGCAGTTTTTTTAAAGAAATTTCTAATTGAAACTGCGTTTGTAGTATCATCTGCTCCTTGATCAATAACTTTTATCACATCGTCAGTTGTTAAACATGACGATGTTACTTGAACCCCTCCTGTTCCCCATCCGTATGGCATAGGCATTTCTCTAGATGAAAATGGAACTTGATAACCTGGTATACAAAGAGCTTTGATCAAAGCTCTTCTTATCATTCTTTTTGTATTTTCGTCTAAATAAGCAAAATTATATATTTCATCTTGAGCTGCAACATCAGTTTTTTTATTTTTAAATTTAAGTACGTTGTTCATTTTTTTTATACTCTTCTCTAATTTTTCTTACTAAATCCAATTCCGCTTGAAAATCTACATAATGAGGTAATTTGATATGTTCTAAAAAACCTGTGGCTTGAATATTATCACAATGAGATATAACAAATTCTTCATCTTGAGCAGCAACACCCAAATACTCTTCACCAAATTCCCTCCATCTCATTGATCTATCAACTAAAGCCATAGAAATAGCTTTTCTCTCTAATTGACCAAAAACTAAACCATATCCACGGGTAAATTGAGCAGGTATTTTTTTACTACCTTTAAATTGGTTTACTGACTCACACTCAGTAAACATGACATCAGCAATATTTATTTCTATTCCTAATTCTGGAATTTCAAATTGAACCTCAACGTAACCAGTTCTTAATTCACCAACAAATGCATGGTTTCTAGCATACCCTCTCTGTGTTGAGTAAGCTAAACCAAGAAGAAAACCTTCATCTCCCCTTGAAAGAGATTGCAATCGTTCAGATCTTGTTAAAGGAAAATTAATTGGATTTCTTGTAATATCTTTAGATGTTCTACCACTAGGTATTTCTTTTTGAATTAATCCTTCTTTATTTAAAAAGCTTAAAACATGGGGAATTTCTTTATCATCATATTTTTCAATCTTTGCTTTTTCATACTCACCATCAGCAAGAAGTTTGAAGTCAAGTAAACGGTGTGTGTAGTCAAATGTTGGGCCTAACTTTTGTTTACCTGGGATATCTTTAAATGTTGCAGATATTCTTCTTAGGCATAACATTTTGCTAGTTTCGATAGGTTTGCTTGAACCAATTCTAGGTAAAGTAGTTCTATAGGCTCTCATTAGAAAAATTGCTTCAATCAAGTCACCTCTAGACTGTTTGATTGCAAGAGCAGACAAATCTTTGTCATATAAAGATCCTTCCGACATAACTCTATCAACACTTAAAGTTAGTTGTTCACTAATTTGTTTAATATTTAGTTCTGCTATATTTACATCCCCTCTTCTTATTTCGGATAACCAGGAATGTGCGTTATTTATTGCCTTTTCCCCACCTTTTACTGATACATACATTTTATAGCTCCCCTATTTTTAATGATCTTGGTATTGAATAAAATTTATCATTATCAACAAAATAAAAATCAAGTCCTAATGGAAATTGCTGGTTATTTTTTTTTATAATCTCTCTATCAGGTAAAAATATACTTTTAGAACTTTTAATACCAGGACCAGTAATTATGGCATTTGGTTTTTCAAATTGAGACTGGCAAATAATAGTGCACGATTGATCAGGATTTTGCTCGTCCCCCTTTTTAAATTCATCTAATGGTAAAAGATCATCCCAAGTACCAATTGCAAAATTTGCATTTTTTTTATCTGTAATGTTTGCACCTGTATTAAATTTAATCCAATCAATAGTTTCTGAATTGTTAATATCACGACCTAAAAAAATATTCGAATAACTGTCGCAAAAAGTTTTTATAATAGAGCAACTAGCTGAAAACAGGTTTGAAGGCGAATTTATATTATCTAATATTTCGATCGAACCAGGATATGAAGTTGCAAACAAAATACTTCTAAAATAATCAGCACTTATTTGAGAATTATTTTTTTTAGAAACAACTTCCATAGATTATTTATCCTCACCTCTTACCAAAGTAAAAAAATCAACTTTAGTAGCTTCTGTTTTAGATAATATTTCATTTCTTTTGTTATTTTTATATTTAATTAATTTATCAATTATATTTCTTTTAATTATTTCTTTTTTTTCAGTTTGCATCAATGCATCACACAAAGCTGCAATTTTGGATTTATATTTATTTCTACCTTGAACATAACCATGTCCTTGAATTTTTTTATCTAAACTTAATGAACATCTCGTTATAGTTACTTCTCCAACATTAAAATTATCACCTGTGACGCCTGCTTTTCCTTGAACCATAACACTGCCAATCTCAGGTTCTCTTAACCAATTATATTCTATTTTCATATTTAAATTGTCCCAAAGCGAAATGAGATAATTTTCATCTGCTGTTGCTAAATAACTTAACCATTGTTTTCTTGATTCATTTTTCATAATACTATACAACTAGACAAGTACTAAAATTAAAAATAATTTCAATATATTATTTATTAAAATTTTATGACAACAAAAGATTTGCTTTGGAAGGAAATATACAATTCAATCAAAAGAGAAATTGTTTTAAATAAGTACAAAATTAATAAAAAGTTAGATTCTGAGAATGACTATGCAAAACAATTCAATGTCAATAGACACACAATAAGAAGAGCTTTTAAAGAACTTAAAGATGATAATTTAATATATTCAAAAAGAGGTCTTGGAGTATTTGTTAAATCATCAAAAATTAATTACTCAATTAGTAAAAACGTACGATTTACTGAGAATATACTTCAAGAAAACCAATCAGTAAGAATTGAAATAAAAAGTTTTGATATTGCTGAATGCAATCCTTTTGAAAAAAAAGAACTCAACTTAAAAAAAAATGACAAAGTTACACGCATAAATAGTATAGGCTTTGTTAACAAGTCACCTTCTGTAATAACTTTCAGATCGATTCCTTATAAAAAATTTCCAAAATTTATTAATCATTTTGTTAAAAAACAATCAGTAACCAAAGCTTTTAATTTATTGAATATCAAATCAATTAAAAGATCAAAAACTCTAATTAATGCTGAAATTGCAGACAAAATAAAATCAAATTTATTAAATATAAATGAGGGGGAAGCACTATTAAAAACTACATCTGTTAATGTCGATTTTAAAAACAATCCTATAGAGTTAAGTGAAAGTTATTTTATTGGATCTAAAATTCAATTTTTAATAAAAAATTAGATTTTCTACCTTAGGTTTAAATTTCATATAACTTAAACAAAATTTAAAAGATTCATTAATAATATTTTAACATTTATTAAAGATTAGAGGGTTATTAAATCCCTCAAATGATTATTAAAAAAGTTAACAAATTTTTCGGTGATAATCATGCCGTTAAAAACGTTTCTTTTGAGGTTAACAAACCTCAAATGATAGGAATCATAGGTAGATCTGGTGCTGGTAAATCAACATTACTAAGAATTATAAATCGACTCACTGACGCAACAGATGGATCGATTGAAATTGAAGGTCAAAATATTCTAGATTTAAAAAGTAAGGAAAAGAGATCATGGCAAAGAAACTGTGCAATGATTTTTCAACAATTTAATTTAGTCCCACGATTAGATGTTCTAACAAATGTAATATTAGGCAGATTAAATTATCAGGGCTCATTTAGAGCATCTTTAAAAATGTTTTCTCGAGATGAAAGAGCTGATGCTCTGATTTTACTCAATAACTTAGGTATGGCTAACACTGCCCTTCAAAGAGCTGAAACGTTATCTGGAGGTCAACAGCAACGTGTAGCTATATGTAGAGCTTTAATGCAAAATCCTAAAATGATTTTAGCAGATGAACCAATTGCATCTTTAGATCCAATGAATGCAAGAATGGTAATGGAATCATTAAGAAAAATTCATGACGAAAAAAATTTAACAGTTATTTCAAATCTTCATACACTTGATACAGCAAAAACTTATTGTGATCGAATTATTGGAATGAAAGATGGTGAAATAGTCTTTGATGATTTGCCTGAAAAATTATCAGATAAACTTGCAAGAGAAATTTATGGTGCAGAGGCTGATGAAGCTTTTGAGCCACAAGTAACATCTACAGAGCTTAAAACAAAAAATAAATTAAATGGAGATGTTGAGAAAGAATTTGCAACTGCATGAGATCAATAACTCATCGTTACAAATAAGTCGTTAGACTAAAATTATAAAAAGGAGATAATTATGTTTAATAAACTAACAAGAGTTATTGCACTTTTGGCTATGGTGTTTTTTTCAACTCAAGCTAATGCAGTAACTTACACAGGTCCAAAAATGGACTTAAGTAAATACCAACCAGAATTTAGAGTTGGTTTTTTAGGTGACGAAGCAGCTCAAGATATTATCGCTAGAAATGAATGTTTCATTCCATATATTGAAGCAGCTTATGGTGTGCCAGCTAAATTCTTTACATTTAAAGACTATGCTGGAACTATGGAATCAATGTTAGGTGGCAATCTAGACTACACGTGGTTTGGTTCATCTGGATATGCAGGTATATATCTTAAAGACCCAACTGCTGTGGTACCAGTACTAACAAGAATGCAGCCAACTGGTGATATGGGTTACTACTCTGTTGCAGTAGCAACTAAATCATCTGGTATTAAATCAATGGCAGATCTTAAAGGCAAATCATTTGGTTGGGCTGACCCTAACTCTACATCAGGTTTTTTAATTCCATCAATTGAACTAAAAGCTATGGGTATGGATCCAGATACATATTTCTCAAAAACACAGTTTTCTGGAGGACATGAAAACAACGTATTAGCAGTAATGAATGGTGATATTGATGCTGGTGTAACATGGGTATCAGGTGTTGGTAGCTGGGAAGAAGGTTACTCATCAGGAAATTTAAGAAAAATGGTTGATAAAGGGATATTAAATATGGACGATATTGTTCAAATTTGGTCTTCTAAATTAATTCCAAATGGACCAATTGTAATGCCTACTTTTTTACCTGTTAGAGCACACCAAGTAATGATTGGTTTAAAGCAATGGATACACGAGAACGATCCAAAATGTAGCGAAAACGTTGCAAACGGGATTGTAAAAAAATGGGTTCCGGTGGATCATTCTTTTTACGAGTCAGTTGTAGCTGCAAGAAAAGCTAAAATTGAAGCGCAGAAGAATAATTAATTAAACCCCCTATAATTAGAGGCAAAGACTTAAAATCTTTGCCTCTGATTTATTATTAAAAATTATGTCAAAAGCGTTACCTGCAAACTTAGAACAAATTGAAGTTAATTTAAAAAAATTAACAAACCAGAGAACTAGGTCCTCGCTACTTGGAATTGCAATTCTAATATTAATTTTTTTTGGTGGTACCTTAGTATCACTAGAGGCAAATGCAGGATCTTTTGGAAGAGGTATAGCTAATTTTTTTAACTATCCTAGAGATTTATTTGTAGACACTTTTGAAATGGGATGGAAATATTGGCCAAGAGTTATTAAGTATATTCCTGAATTAATTATAACTTTAAATATTGCTTTATTTTCAACTTTTATAGGTTTTATTTTAGCAATTATATTTGCAATTTTTTCAAGTAGGAACCTAATTAGAAACAAAAGAGTTATTCAATTTACAAAATTTTTAATGGATGTGACAAGATCATTTCCAACATTAATAATAGCAATGGTGTTTTTATATTTAATGGGTAAATCATCATTACCAGCTGTAATTGCTATTACGATACACACTGCTGGAGCACTTGGTAAATTATTTACTGAGGCTATAGAAAATTGTGATGGAAAACCTATTGAAGGTTTAAGTTCTGTTGGTGCAACTTGGACACAAAAGATAAGATTTTCAGTTCTTCCACAAGTACTACCTTTGTTTTTAAGTTATGGAATATTAAGGTTAGAAATTAATGTTAGAGAATCTACTATATTAGGTTTTGTTGGCGCAGGAGGAATTGGAGAAATGTTAGCAGCTTTAATTCAGTGGAATTATGGAGCTGATGTTTTAGCCTGTATGTTCTTACTGGTTGGTACAATAATTGCATTAGATTATTTGTCTGCATATTGGAGACATAAATTAATTGGAGTAAATCAATGAGTTCTAATTTAGCAATTGAAAGAGATAATATTCGAAAATTATTTCCAGACACATTTAAACAGGCCAGGAAGAGTAGATTAAAAGGCCAAATAATTTTTTTTCTTATAATATTATATTTAATAATAGGTTTTTTTACTCTAGACGTTGTTGATATTCCAAAAAAATGGAAACCACAAAATGCTGCTATGTTTGTCTTAGACACATATGCACACAAAGATCATGTAACAATGAAATGGGAAAATCCTAAAGATATTAAAATAGCTTTTGAAGGAAATTATAGAAGTGTTTATGGAAGAGATAATCTTGATAAATCAATTCCAGATTGGTTTTACAAAAATTCTGATAAGGTTGGCAATGTAGTTGAGTTTAATAATAAAGGTAAGGCAATATTATACAAAGATAAAGTCGAGATTGTAAATTTTCCAAAATATGAGAGAGATTTTACCATAAAATTAAATTCTAATGGTAAACCTTACCTTGTAGGTTCAGAGGATTTGGTCATAGAAGATTTAAAAGGTTTTAGAATTACAGAAAATAGAGTTGAATTTAGACCAACTTTGTATGAGAGAATTCAAGTATATCCAAAAAAAGTTGAAATTCATCGTTACAGTATCGGATGGAAATATTTTTGGTTTGATTTCTCAAGTCCGTTAGAACCATATACCTTTTTCGAAGCACTAGGTTTGACTTTTTCTAATGAGAGAGTTGTTCCTGAAATGTCTAATTTAAAACTTTTCTTTACAGAAATTAAAGACAATGATGCATTTATGCACGGTAGAGTTTGGTGGGCTATGCTTGAAACAATAGTTATGGCTGTATTAGGGACAATGTTTGCTACAGTTATGGCTCTTCCCTTATCTTTTCTTGCGGCATACAACGTTACCCCAATTAAAACCCTGAGATTTATGTTGAGAAGATTATTTGATACTTTAAGAGGAATAGATTTTTTAATTTGGAGTTTAATATTTTTAAGAGCTTTTGGTCCAGGACCCTTCACTGGAATTTTTGCAATTGGTTTTACCGATACGGGTACTTTAGGTAAATTGTATTCTGAAGCAATTGAGAATACTGAGAAGAAACAACAAGAAGGAGTTCAATCTACGGGAGCTAATAAGTTTCTACAACATAGATTTGGTATAATTCCTCAAATACTTCCAATTTTTGTATCTCAATCCTTATACTATTTAGAGTCAAATACTAGAGGTGCTGTAATTATAGGTGCAATGGGTGCAGGAGGAATTGGGTTACAATTTTTAGGTGCGCTAGCTACTGGAAATGATTTTGAAAATGTAGCCTACATGGCAATTTTAGTTTTAGCTGTTGTAATATTTATGGACAGATTATCTGCTTGGCTTAGAAGAATATTGATTGGATCTGATCAATTAATTGTAAGGTAAAAAAATTTCAAATAATTTTATCAAATATTTTTTTAAAAATTTTAATTTAAGAATCTAAAAAGATAAAAATCTATTTTACCAGAATTTCCACCAAGGTTTTTCTTCTTTTGGTGTCTCATCATTGTCAACAATAACTTTAGCTACAGATGGATCCTCTCCATCTACTAATCCTGCTCTAGCGGTTGTTTTAGCGTCTTCTAATTTTAGTTTTGCTTCAAAAACTCTATTTTCATTACACAACTTCATGCCCTCTTTCATTAATGTTTCGGCTTCTAATGCATTTTCAGGACTTGATCTTGATATATCATTTTTAACAGTCGCTCTTAACATAAGTACACCAGGATCTTCACAATTACCTATCTCATTTTTAAATGTATCCTCAGTATTTTGCGAGTAACTACTCCCAGCTTGTTGTTCTGTTATTTTTAAGTGATTGTCAGCTTGAGCAAACGTGATTGTGGATAAAGTAAATATAAAAGAAAATAAAATTTTGTTCATAATATTTTCTTAGCTTAAGTTTGTTAAATAAATGTTAAAGAAATAATAATTTTTATGAAATATTATCCAGCATTTTTAATAGGTATTTCTGTTACCTTTTGTTACAGCAGCTGTATGTACTTATTTTCAGCACTGTTATTAACTTGGGAAAATGAACTTGGTATTTCAAGAAACAATTTAACTTTTATTTACTCTCTTGGCCTTGTTTTACATAGCTTGTTGTTACCCATTCTTGGCAAGTTTGTTGATAAAAACCTTGGCTTTCAAATGATGTGGGCAAGTCCTATATTGTTAGGATTAAGTGTAATTTATCTATCATTAGCTAACACATATACTGAATTTTTAGTTGCTTGGTTGCTTGTAAGCGGAACCTCAGGTGGATGTCTTTATACAATGCTATTTAGTGTTATTACTATTAATTTAAAATCAAAGGCCAAAACATCTATTGCAATAATTACTTTGTTTGCTGGATTTGCAAGCACATATACATTTCCTACCGCAACCTATTTAACAGAACAATATGATTGGAGGTTTACTGTATTGATTTTTGGATTATTAAACATATTGATTAGTTCACCAGCCAATTATTTTGGTTTCAAAAATATAATTAAAAAAGAGTTTAAAATAATTAAAAAAAAAACTTATAAAAATTCCAGACTTCTAATAATACTTAAAGACAATAGATTTTGGTTATTTAGTTTTTCATTATTTGTTGTTGGATTTAATGCAGGTGCTATTACAACCCATATAATTCCAATGCTACAGGATAAAGGATTAAGCCTAGCACTAGCTGTGCTGACAGCTTCGATGTTTGGACCTGGACAGGTTTTGGGAAGAATTTTAGTTATGATATTTGGGGGAAATAAAGCAAATATAAAATTATTTGTAATTTGTTTTTACTCCCTCATACTTGGAACGATTTTTTTGTACTTCATAAATTTTAATCATTATTTAGCATTTTTATTTGTTTTGTTTAATAGTGCAGCATATGGAAGTATGGCTATTTTAAAACCTTTAGTTCAAAATGATGCTTTTGGTCAAAAAAACTTTGGTAATGTTCATGGTATTTTAGCCTTGCTATACATGATAGGAAGTATTTTGGGGCCATGGATAGGTTCCTTGATATGGAATGTAGGGGGATATGACTTGTTAATATTTATATTTTTTATATTGGCAATATTTGGAAACGTAACTGCAATTTTTCTAAACAAAAAAAAATTTATTTAAGACTGCTTTCTACATGTTTATAAAAAAAATTTATATTTGGAATTTCTAAATTTTCAACTTTAGCTAGATCATCATATTTCCTTAGTCTAACTGCATCTTGCATAAAAGGTTTTTTAATAAATTCGTTTGCCTCTTCTTCAGAAAAACTACCACCTTGAACATCCAAACTTCGTTTTGAAGCAATAGATAAAGTCTCATAATATCCTTTCTCATAATAAACTAAATATCTTTTAGCCGGTACATGCCCTTTAATTAGTCTTGTGACATCCTCTGGAAAAAATTTAGAAAGAAAAAGGGATCCTAAATTCTCATGCTTTTTATCTACTCCTTTTTTGATGGCTTCTTTATCATTATTAATTAAGTGACCAATATCATGGAATAGAGCTGCAGTTATAAAAAAATTGTTTTCATTGTTTTTTTTTGCCAATAATGCACATTGAATTGCATGTTCTAGTTGTGAAACTTTTTCATTTCCATATTGTTTGTCTGATCCAATTTCTTCTATAATTTTAAATAAATTGGTAATATTTGATTTAATGTCCACAATTTACTTTAAATTAAGAATGTTTCAGTTTTGTTACAATTTAGATTTAGCATCCATTAAGTATAGAAAAAATAATATATAGTAATAAAAGTTAAAAATGAAAAAACTTTTATTTGTTTGTACCGGCAATTCTCATAGAAGTATATTGGCTGAAAGTGTAGTGAACAAATATCACCAAGATAAATTTATTGGGTACAGTGCAGGTAGCAAACCATCTGGAATAATTAATAAATATGTCATTAAATATCTAAATGAAAATAATTTTGATACAAAAAATCTATCTTCTAAAAACTTTAATAAATTTTTGGATGAAAAAACAATATTCGACCAGGTATTTACAGTATGTAACAATGCCAGTGATGAAGTCTGTCCAGTCTGGCCATCTCCTGAAAAAATAGTTCATTGGGACATTGAGGATCCTGTTCATATCATTAATGAGTTAGAAAATAGTGATAAACCAAATAAAGAAGAGCTGATTTCAACAGAAATACATAAAACATACTCCAATTTAGAAACCAGAATAAATGATTGGATTAAAAATTATGAAAAATAGTAAAAAAAAAATAATTTATAGTGAATTCATAGGAAGTTGCTTCTTAGTAATGATAGTTGTTGGTTCAGGTATCATGGCTCAAAATCTTACCAACGATACTGCTGTTATGTTATTAGCGAATACTATTGCAACAGGAGCTGGTTTATTTGTTCTTATAACTGTGTTTTCTGATATATCGGGAGCACATTTTAATCCATTTGTGACACTAAGTATGTTTTTTGCGGGAAGATTAAAATCAAAATTAATTCATATATATATCTTGTCACAAATATTTGGTTGTCTAGCGGGTGTAGGTTTAGCAAATTTTTTTTTTGAATTACCTATTTATGAGTTGTCATCTAAAACAAGAGATGGAGTTTATATATTTGTAGCTGAAATAGTAGCAACTTTTGGATTAATTTTAATTATATTTGGATCAATGAAAAGTGGAAAAGTTGTAACCGCTGCATGTGTTGGTTTTTATATTACAGCTGGATATTGGTTTACTTCATCAACTTCTTTTGCAAATCCTGCTGTTGCAATAGCTAGAACTTTTACAGATACATTCACTGGAATAAATTATTTAAATACACCTTTATTTATAATTGCAGAGCTATTAGGAACACTGTTAGCAATATTTGTAATAAAAAAAATGTTATTTACTAAATGATTTTATTTTCAATCCGTTCAATTATTTTTGGTAAATCCTTAATTGTATCAATTACGTAATGTGCACCTATTTTCTTAAACTTACGAGAGATTTTTTTTCTAAATTTTAATTTTTCTTTATTGGTTAATTTATTAAATTCGTGTTCATTTTTGCCAAATTCATTTCCAGAAAATATTACTCCTATTACCCACATTCCAGCATTTAATCCCTCCTGTAGTCCAGGAATAGTATCGTCTACTTTAATGCAATTTGATCCCTTGGTTATATTTAAATCAGAAAAGATCCTATAAATTATCTCTGCAGAAGGTCTTCCAATTTTTGTGTATGAGGAACTATATGAAACATCGGGTATAAATCTTTGTTTTTTTAATTCTGGCAATATAACTTTTAGAATTTCTTCTGAATATCCAGTATTGATTCCTATTTTTATTTTTTTGTTTTTTATAAAATCTAAAGTTTTTTTACTTCCTGATATAAATTTTGAATGTTTGTTAATTATTTTTTTTAATTCTGGATTAAAAAGTTTAAACAATTTATCAATATCTTTAACTGTTGGTTTTGATTTAAATTTTTTTTTCCACTCCGAATTAATTTTTCTTGTTGTTAGCAATGCTTTTATATGGGCTCGTTTTTCAATACCCATTGGTCCTATGGCTTGTTTTCGGGTAATTTTAATTCCTAACCTATCAAATAATTTAATAAGAACTTGAGATGGCGCAAGGCTTCCAAAATCTATTAATGTACCAGCTAAATCAAATACAATAGCTTCAATATTGGAATTTTTCATATGTTTTTTTTTCGAATCTTTTAATTAGAATTTAATATTTGAAATTAATTATATCTTTAATTGAATAATAACATTGATTTTATTGCTGTTTATTTTGATTTTAACTTGTTTTATTAATGTTACAAAAATATTACAGATTTATTACATATGCAGAAAATACTAAATTTCTTATTGATAATTTCAACAGTATGTTTGACTTCAGCAGCAAAAACAGATGAGTTAGATTTAAACAAACTTTTGAGTAAGTTAAAAGATTGTAATACACAAAGTGAAGCAAAAATTTTAGAAAAAAGTATATGGAATTTGTGGGAAACACATCCATCTGATTTTCAATTAACTATTGACTTAAAAGAAGGCTCAAGACTGGTTCAAAACGGAAATTATATAAGAGCATATGGAATTTTTAGTAAAATTATAGAAAAAGATCCTAATTGGGCTGAGGCTTGGAATAGACGTGCAACATCTTTATATTTTATGGGTAAGTATAAAAAATCACTTAGAGATATTGATATGGTCTTAAAACTTGAGAATAGACATTTCGGTGCTCTAATTGGAAAAGGACAAGTATACATGGAAATGAAAGACTACGAAAAAGCCTATAATAGTTATTTAGAAGCTTCATATATAAACCCGATGAATACGGATACAATAAATCAAATAAACAAAGTATCCAAATTAATTAAAGAAAAAACAATATAATTAATTTATCTGTAAAATATCTTTAATATTATTCAAATATAATAACTTATGAATTATTTAAAAAATATTAAGCTTACAAATAATATAACTTTAATTAATAAGCCCTTCAAAAAAAAAGAATATTATCATTTCCTAAAAACATCTGATTTATCTTTGGTGGTTGCAGAAATTAAGAAAAACGTTTTTGTTGTAGTTAGTCAAAAAAGAATTCCAGTTAATAAAATCAACTATGAATTTCCATCTGGTATAATTGATAAAGGAGAAAATTCTATAAGTGCTGCATGTAGAGAATTTTATGAGGAAACAGGATATAAAATATTAGTAAGACCAAAAAAATTATTTACAATTAATTGCGAGCCTGGAAGGTTAACAACTAAAATTTACTGCTATTATTCAAATAAAATAATTAAAAAAAAAGGACCTGAGAAAGGTATTAAAATTCATTTACTATCTAAAGAAAAAATAAATAAATTAATTTTAAATGAAAAATTTAGTAATGCATCTCATATAGCTTCATTTTTTAAAGTTGTAAAGGTGCCTACTAAGTAAGCACCTTTAATAAGAGAAGAATAATAAATTCGTTTTCTGAATTAATGATGAAACATTTCTGATAAATTAATAAAATATTAAATCTAATTTAAATTAATATTAAATCTAATTTAAATTAATATTAAATTAATTTGAATAAATTACCCTAGGTTCTAAAAATAATTCTCTTGATAAAGCTTTAAATTTTTTTGTGACTTGTTTAGAAATTATTTCCTGATGTTCTGAAGGTATTTTTAAAAAAACAGCATTCCCTCTTCTATATAATTTAAATTCCTCTAAAAAAATTGTTGAAATTGATGTTAGTGAATGAGCAAATCTTAAAGCTGAACCTACTTGCTTACTCGAGAAAATTTCATTGTTATTTAGATAGGTCAGATATTCTATTTTTGGATTATACTTTATACTGCAGTATCTCCAGTAACAAGATAAAGCTATTTGGATTCTTTCTTTGTGGGATAATCTTAATAAAGGAGTGTTTAAGGTTTCTTGAAAAACCAATTCAGCTTTTTGAAATGCTCCCAAACCCCAATCCATATGACTTAGAACACAAGCCCAATTTAACAATTTTTCACTAAAGTGTTCATTTCCATCAAAAACTGGTTTTATAAATTCAAAATATTTTTTAAAGGTAAAACCTAAGTCTCCTCTTTTTTTTGCAATATGCTCTAATGATTTATCAAAAACCTCTTTACCATCTACAT
>Ga0181568_10001939_pt1 | contig 18833 bp, 13 predicted proteins | sample 101ome_20_FD_133758 | JGI IMG/M metagenome (GOLD analysis project Ga0181568, IMG submission 133758) | Coastal salt marsh microbial communities from the Groves Creek Marsh, Skidaway Island, Georgia - 101404AT metaG (megahit assembly) | ecosystem: Environmental > Aquatic > Marine > Intertidal...
ATTCTCATCCGCCTACTTGTTTTTATCGCCTTTCTTCCGATCCACGTAATCAGTGGACCGAAGGAGCGGTCCTTTCGCCCGATCGTGCCGATAAAGCAAAACGTGTCAACTGACGAAGCGCAATCTATCTCGCAAAAAGTATCAGTTACCATCCCCCCCCAACCTGCTCCAAAGCTCGATTCGTCGCTGTTTCCGAAAAATAGCGTTCCCGAAATCGACTTCCCACCCGAGACGGAAGTTTCTCTTGAGAACGAAAAGGACTCAGAAACTACCGAAAAGGAGGAAGAGGAAAAACGCAAAGATGGCCCCACCATCAACCAACTTCGGGAAGAAGCCCACAAGCTTGCTGATATGGGTCTGAATTACATATTCGGGGCCGATAACCCTAAAACTGGCGGACTCGATTGTTCAGGAGCAGTGCAGTATGTTCTGAATAAAATCGGCATCCAAGATGTCCCCCGCACTTCTTACGATCAATACTACTGGCTGAAGAAAAAGAAGCTGCTTGATGACGTCCATGGGAAAGGGGCTTCGAAAAAGCTTTTGAAAAAGCTCTCCCCTGGCGACCTCATCTTCTGGGGAGGAACCTGGAAGTCCGGCCATCGTGTTTCCCACGTCATGATCTATATGGGTTTCAATCCGACTGATGACACGCACTACGTGTTTGGCGCACGCGGAAAAACAGCCGAAGGCCTTCTCGGGAACGGAGTCGATATTTTTGAGCTCGATCCTGACCGCGGCCGTCTCATTGCCCATGGCAAGGTGCCGGGACTGGTATACTGAGCTGATTTAATGCCCCAGCCCTTTCTGAAGCCCTTGCGTAAGAGAGGTAAGCCGTGACGTGGCGGGGTTAGGTGCTCGAGTAATCCCTGTTAGGTCTTCCTGACCCTCACTTTTTCATTGGGGCGAGCAAGTCATCGAGTTCATCCTCGGAGAAAGCCAGCTTCTGCGGAGTTCCTTCGAGAATTCCTTCAAACAGCGCGCGCTTCTTTTTCTGTAGCAGCAGGATTTTCTCCTCGATCGTTCCCGACGTAATGAGCTTGTATACAAAGACGGGATTCTTCTGGCCGATGCGATAAGCTCGATCGGTCGCTTGTGCTTCGAGTGCCGGATTCCACCACGGGTCAAAGTGGATCACGGTATCGGCAGCGGTTAAGTTAAGCCCTGTACCCCCTGCCCGGAGGCTGATGAGGAAAACGGATGCTTTCCCAGCCTGGAAATCGTCACAGAGCTTTCCACGATCTTTTGATTGCCCCGTCAGAGTTAGAAATCGAATTCCTTCTTTTCGCAGGGCTTCCTCGATGAGGGCAAGCATTTCGGTAAACTGGGAAAAAATCAGGATTCTCCGCCCCGCCAGGACCATGGACGGAACCATTTCCATGAGAAGATCCATCTTTGCTGAACGCTGTGCATTTTTCGCGGAAGCCAATTTGAGCAGCTTCGGGTGATTGCAGACCTGGCGAAGCTTCATGAGCGCTTCGAGAACAAGAAGTCGAGACTTGTTTGCCCCGAGTCGTTCAATTTCTTCGTGAACTTCGCGACTGACGGCAGCGCGAACGGCTTCGTAGAGCTCGACCTGTTTTGGAAGCAGATCGAGGGTCCGGACGATTTCACTTTTCGGCGGAAGATCCTTAGCGACGAGCGTTTTGGTCCGGCGAAGCATCAGCGGAGCGACCCGCTCAGCAAGGCGCTTACGCAAGCCTTCGTCGCGATCTTTTTCAATGGGCGCTCGGAAACAGCGGTTGAAGCTTTCCTCCGACCCAAGGTAGCCGGGCATTAGGAAGTGAAACAAAGACCAAAGCTCGCCGAGGTTGTTTTCGATCGGAGTCCCGGAAAGACAGAGCCGATGGCGCGCATCGATTTTGTGAGCAACCTTGGTCACCTGCGATGTCGTGTTTTTGATCGTATGCGCCTCGTCGAGGACGACATAGTGAAAGGGTTGGTTCAACAGTTCTTCCGCATCGCGAAGCAGCACGGGATAAGAGGTCACAACCAGATCCGAATAGCGAAGCACTTGGTAGTATTTCTTCCGGCTTGCTCCCTGCAATTCGAGAACTTTGAGCGATGGCACGAACTTCTTCGCCTCCTTCACCCAGTTGGGAACGACACTCTTGGGAGCAAGAATGAGGCTTGGGAGATTGGCTCGTCCTTGTTCCTTTTCATAGTGTAGATGGCAGAGCGTCTGAATCGTTTTTCCGAGTCCCATGTCATCAGCAAGGACCCCTCCAAGTTCCTGCTCGCGTAGAAACTGAAGCCATTCGAAGCCATCCTGCTGATACGGCCGCAGAGTTGCCAGGAACTCCGTTGGAGCTTCGGCATCGCAAGTTGGCTTGAGCTTTTCCAGCTCGGTTGCAGATGCCTTGAGAGTCTCCGGAGCGGACTCGACGAGAGCTTCATTCCCTTCGTAGCGGAGAAGTTGAGACGCTCGGATCTTATGCAATTTCAGGCTCCCGTCCTCCGCTACCGAATCACGATCGAATAGCTCCGTGAGAATGCTAAGGATGGCATGAAGCTTTTTCGCCGGAATAGCGATGTATTTGCCGGCCTCGCCGGTCTCTATCGGGATCTTTTTTCTGGTGGGCCACTTTTCAATGGTTTCCAGCGTGGCACCCGACGGTCGGCTTTCGAGATAGCGAATCAGGCAGGGTAGCAGGTTCACTTTTTCCCCGCCAAGACGAACGCCGTATTCGAACCCGAACCAATCACTCCCGTCTTCACCAATTCGCAAATCGCCGTAGAAATCGAGAGTATCAACAACCTGCAAACCAAAGTCGCTTCTTACAGAAACCGCGCATCCCATCTCTTCGAATTCGCCTTTGTGATTGGTCAGAAAGTCAGCCCAGAACACTTCCTGCATTCCTCGACGCACGGCAGAATAGGCATAGCACTGGCGACAGTCCGCATCAATCTCGTCCCAGGGATACATCTCCACAAGACGCTTCAGCCCCATTTCACGCAGACGGGTCTCGATTCGAGGATCCTCGCCGCTGACTCGAGCGAGCGGCATATTTTCCAATAAGCCGCGTGCCTCGCTGTCATCCCAATGGAGAATGCCAGCCCGAACGTCGCAGGAGAAAAGATGAATGCGTGATACGAGCTCCTGCTTCCCCTCGGCAACGCTCTCGATCACTCCTCGGTCCAACATTGCCGCGAGCAGGAGAGCTACGACACTCTCATCGTTTGGCCGCCCCGTTCGACCAGCTCGACCGTCAACCTTCCAATCGCCGCTATCGCTGCGATGGACCACCATGCTGATTTCTTCTGCCGGTTGCTCCCGAGTGGCCAGACTCTGGCCAAAGATGCCGGCGAAATTGCCTTGGACGTTCGCAGTGACTAATTTCACCTGCTCCGAATCAGCAAGCCATCTGCCTTTCTCCAAATCTTCGGCGGAGAATATGGCCCCAAGAAAAGGCTCCCTGCTGAGATCGATTTCAGCGAGGACGCCTGCATGAGCAGCGGTAGCGGGACGCAACCGTGCACCAGATTCGGTGGATTCGGGTTTCAAAAATGTGCTGATACGGGGGAAAAAGCATCTTCAACAAGGCTCAGGAAAGATCAACCTTTTCAAACAAGTTTTCTCTCCACCCCCTGATTTTCTTCGCGAGTAAGAGCGACGCGGGCATAAAAAAGAACCGGGCGGATTTCTCCGCCCGGCCCCACAGGTTTAGTCTACGACCTGACAAGCAGGGCGCAAATTGATCAGTGCGAAAACTCGCTTTTCAGCTCCGTCACCGCTTCGCGATTCCTCTCGAGAATCGCTTTGAGTTGCTCGCGTCGCTTGGAGTCTTCCGGCATTTTTTCGACAATGCCTTTCAGTTCACTCTGGATCGACTGCAACTCAGAAAGAATACGAAGATCTACCTCTGTCTCCTGCACAGGATTTCCGATCATGGAAACAGGACGAAAGCCGGGAAGGAAGTGCCCGGTGCTCGGCTCTTCAGCAGAATACAAATCACTGTCCATTGCGACATAGCCGCGGACGAAAACGGAACCATTTTCAGAGCTCGGCGACATCACTCGCATAGTACGGAACTTTTCAATCAGCCCCTGACTCTGTGAACTCCGGCGATTATTTGGAAGGTAGGAATCAACACGGGCATCCGCATCATTCTGCGCGAGTGATACGGACGTCAAAGGCGAAGTCGACTTCAAGTTCAAAGCATGCGCTTCAAGGTAAGACGCATCGACTGGTGCAGCGAGCTCATCAAGATTTTCGAGCGCAGCAGCGAGATTGAGATTCTCGGGATTCTCTATTTCCTCGGTCAGAAAAACCTGAGGAACGGAAATGTCCCTAGTCAGGCTGGGAAAGTCGATGGTCTGAGAAATATCGAGAGTTGTCGGCAAAGTAGATGCCGCAATAGCACTCTCAGCCGCAATTTCTTTCTTCGGCAGAACCGCAGCCCCTGCAACAAGAAGCGCAGCGAAAGCGGCGGCAGCGGCAACATAGGCTCGCTTGGGTGTGCGGAATTGTCCGGTTACGACTCTTTCTTCGGCTCCAGGCAGAACTTCCAAAGAAGGTTCTTTCATCTCCTTACGCCATTCATCGCGAAGCGAACTGGAGAGAAGAGATGTAATTTCGTCCATTGCTTCCAGCTCAATCTGGGCATCTGGAGAATCCTGAAGTCGATTTTCGAACTCGATACGCTCCGAATTCGTCATTTCACCCAAAGCATACGCGGTGAGGTCAAGATCGTCGGGATTGACAGGTTGATGGCTCATGGTTTTGGCAGAATAAAACAGGCAGATAAGAAAGATTACTCAGGAGAGTTGCACATCCATCAAGGAGCGAAGGCGTTTGATTCCTGTGTGAATCAGAAAGCCAACGTTGCTAACACTGAGGCCAGTGACCTCGGAAATCTCCTTATAGCTGAGATCTCCTTGAAATTTGAGTCGAATGACTTCGCGCTGGTTCTCAGGGAGTCGATCCAAAAAGCGAAGAACTTCTTCGAAGCGCTCTTTCCGCTCCATCGCGTGAGCTGGATCCGGCGTGGCATCGTTGATATTTTCAAATGCTTCACCACCGGAAGTCATCATCGGATTTTCCTTTCGCAACACGTCGATTGAGCGGTTGCGGCACACGGTGTAAAGCCAGCTCTTGAGCTTGCCCCGAATCGCCTCAGGGTCCTGACGGTGCAGTTTGATGAAAGTATCCTGCACAACGTCTTTCGCACGCTCCCAATCACCACCGAGCAGTTGTGCAGCGTAGCCCGTCAACGGACCTTCGAAATCCGCCTGGGCGGACTCGACTAATTCACAGGGAGAAACCTCCATATTTTGGAAAGCTACGGCGGACATAACAATGCTACACGCACTAAAACGACCCACAGACATGCTTATTAGCAAAAAATCGTGATAATCTTATTCCAAATCCCCCCAATCCACAATCAGAGACTCTTCAGAATAGAAACTTTTCGTAAATGTGAAAATCTCATTTTTGCGATTTTTCGTTTGCAATAGTAATTAAGATATCCGTAATATCACATATCCGGAAATAATCCGGCAATCAGTATCCACCACTTAACCGCTCTTTCTTTCATGGCAAAAATCCTGGTAATCGACGACGAAGCCGCCATTCTCAATCTAATGGCCAAATCCTGCCGGCAGCAGGGACACGAAGTAACTGCCGTGCAGACCGGCAGGGAGGGAATTGAAGCCCTCGATCGATTCAAGCCCGAAATGATGATCGTCGATCTGCTGATCGGCGACATGACCGGATTGGAAATCATCAGCTATGGTGCCGAGCACCATCCCGATACGCAAGTGATCATGGTAACTGGAAACGGTTCCATTGATACTGCGGTGGAAGCGATGCGAATGGGAGCCTTCGACTATCTGACGAAGCCATTTGAGCTGGCAGATCTTCACCGCACGGTCGATCTAGGCCTCCAGAAGCGGAACGAAGATGATACAATCGAAGTAACTGACTTTCAGTCCTCTGCTATCTCCTTGCCTAGTGCTGGCATGATCGGAGAGAGCGCGAAGGTAAAGGAAATCCTCAGTGTGACCGACAAGATCGCGAACAATGACTCCCCCATCCTCCTCGAAGGCGAATTTGGTTCTGGCAAGCAGATGGTGGCGCGTAGCCTCCACAACGCGAGCGAGCGAAAAGACGCACCATTCAAAGTGCTCCAGTGTTCGGCTCTTCCAGAAGAACTTCTGGAGTCGGAACTCTTCGGTTCCTCTTCAAGCCGCAGCGAGACAATTTTTTCCCGCGCTGCTGGTGGGACCGTGCTGCTCGAGGAAATCCAGGTTCTTCCCGTGCGGCTTCAATCGAAGCTCGACAGCTATCTTGAGGAGGTCAACACGCGCCGCATGATGGGCGACCTACCCAAGCATATGGATGTCCGATTCATTGCCTCGTCAGCAAAGCCGCTTCAGGAGGCAATCGAAGCCAATACTTTCCGAAAAGACCTATACTACAAGATCTCGGTGATTCCTATTACCGTACCTCCTCTGCGGAGCCGTCCAGAAGATATCGAGCCACTGGCACAAAACTTTCTCACTCGTTACTCCGAGCGAACCGGGCAAAGCATTCCCGAGATCGACAAGTATGCCAAGCGCCTCCTCGAAGGATACAGCTGGCCTGGGAACGTCGGAGAATTGCAGAACGCCTTTGAGCGCGCCTGCGCCTTTGCGGAAGACAATCGGATCCGTCCTGTCGATCTACCCCCGAAAGTCACTCAGAAAGTCGAGATCACCGATGAAGACGAGAAAACGACTCACCACTTGCCAATTGGAGGCTTGCTATCCGAATACATCCGCAAGCAGGAGAAGTTGTTCATCCGGGAAACGCTGAAATACAACGGCGGTTCCCGCGAAAAGACGGCATCCATGCTCGGTGTCAGTATCGCGACCTTATACCGGAAGATGGGTCTAAAACTCGAGAAAAAGAAGGTGACGACTAAGTAATTCAGGTCGCCCCCTTTTCCCCGCGAACCCAAGCATTGAGCGCGCGATTCGCTGCGCGGGGTTGGATTTTCGCTTTTTAAGGGCCATGGAGATCCAGGGCGAGGCCCCGCCCTGCAAGCAGTTCACTGAGAGATGGCGGGAGAAAGAATTTCCCGCTGCCAATTCATCAGACCATCCAACTGCTCCTCTTCGGTCAGATTCGTAGAAGCCAGCTTTTCCATCGACAGCCGAGTCGCAATGACGGTTCCCTCGATCCCGAGTTCTTCAGCCTTTTGATTCCGAAACTTCTGAATCGACCGAAAACGTGTCTCGTCTGTCTCCAGCCGAATACCATTTCCTCTGACTCGTTTCGCAGGAAAATCTTTGGCGTCTACTGTTTCTGCCTTCTCAATCGACTTATGCATACGGCGAACGTAGTGCGGCTTGAGGTAGTGCGGTGGCTCGGCTGATTTGCCTGCTTCAAGATTTTGCACCATGCGAAAAAGTTCTTTGTTCCCGAGGAATTTGAAGGCTGGCCGATCCAGGTGACGACACTCATCATCTCGCCACTGCCAGAGATGCTGAAGATAATTCAATCCACTGGGCGACAATTTGCCCCATCCCGAAATCCGCCACGATTCGCTTTCTGGTCGGGAATCTCTTTCAAAAGCATTTTTGCGAGCGCAGTCACAGCTCTCAATAAACCAAGGGTGCCGACCACAATCCTTGAGACGCTCAACAAAGCGCTCACCGAGATCAATGAGGTAGCGGACGTCATTAAAAGCGTATGCCAACATCTTCTCACTGAGCGGACGTCGGCTCCAATCGGCCTTCTGCGACTGCTTGGATAGTTTGACTCCGTATTCCTCCTCAAGAAGATTGGCCAACCCAAACCGTGTTATCCCCAAAAGACGTGCCGCGATCTGTGTGTCGAGAATCGTCTTTGGAGCCCAATCAAAGGTCATAGAGAACATCGAAATATCATAGTCAGCCCCATGCATCCACACTTGATCAAAGTGGTCGATGAAAGCCGGGAAATCCACAAGGTTTCCCAAGCCGATCTCCAAGGGGTCAATAATCGCGAGCCGGTCACGTATGGAGAACTGAATCAAGCACAACTTCGTTTCATAAGAATGCATGCTGTCTGCCTCGGTATCAATCGAACAAACATCTAGAGGACCCGAAGCAATTACTTCGTCGACGAAGGACTTCCACGCCTCAGGCGTGTCGATAAAGCTTTCCGGCACGGAAGCCAATGATTCCGTCGATGAAGAAGACATCACGATCATCTACTGAATTCCACGCAGAAGAAGTTCGACGTTGGAATTCGTCGCTCTAATCTCACGCAAAAGCACTTCCATCGCTTCGGGTGCAGGACGTTGGGCGAGTTGCCTTCTAAGACTGCTGATCCTCTGAAACTCTTCCTCGTTATAGAGAAGATCGTCTTTTCTCGTTCCACTCTTAAGAAGGTGGATTGCAGGGAAAACACGAGACTCTGCCATCTCACGATCAAGGGTGATTTCCATGTTACCCGTACCTTTGAATTCCTCAAAGATCACGTCATCCATCCGACTATCGGTCTCAATCAAGCAAGTCGCGAGAATCGTGAGGCTACCACCTTCCTCGACGTTTCGCGCTGCCCCGAAAAACCGACGTGAACGCTCAAGGGCTTTCGGGGATATACCACCACTTCCGATAGGCCCACCTCCGCCACGGCGTCCTTTCTTACCTCGTCCACCGCCTCCACCGCCTCCACCGCCGGATTGGTTAGCAGAATTGTGAGCTCGCGCGAGGCGAGTAAGACTGTCGAGGAGGATCACAACGTCTTTTCCGTTTTCGACGGTCCGCTTGGCACGATTCAAAACCATGTCAGCCACTTCCACGTGACGACGTGACGACTCATCAAAAGTGGAGCTGTAGACTGAAGCTTCAACGGTCTCCTTGAAATCGGTCACTTCTTCCGGACGCTCATCCAGCAACAGGACAATCAACTCTGCCTCAGGGTTGTTCTTGTGAATAGAAACCGCGATGTTCTTCAATAGAATCGTCTTACCGCCTCGAGGAGGCGCGACAATCAATCCACGTTGGCCTTTACCGAGAGGAGCCACCAGGTCGATCACTCTAGGGGAAGCCGATGGATGCCCCGACATTTCCAAAATGAGCCTCTCCTTTGGAAAGAGCGCGGTCAGATTATCAAAATTCACCGGCTTTTCCCATGAATCGAGATCCTTATCTTCTACGCTCAGAATCGATTCAACTGAAAGGTATTTTTCCCGGTCCCTAGGAGCACGGACCTTGCATCGCAATTTTTGTCCAACGGCAAGTTGGTGTTTTTTGATCAATCCAGCTGGGACGTAGACATCGTCCGCGTTGGAAGCAAAACTGAAATCAGGCCATTTCAGAAATCCAAAATTGTCGCCGGAATAATCGAGAAACCCCTCCCCCTCAATTTCAGTACCCCGAGCTCCGTAGAATTTCAGTAACTCAAAAACGATCTGGTGCTTGGAGCGAACCCCTGCGACACGCAAATCAGCTTCCTGTGCGGCTGCGTGTAAATCATTCAGCAATAGCTGCTGAAAGTCATTCAAATCGATTTTTTCAGGAACCTTGATTTCCGGCTTTTCAGGCACGGCCTTCACTTCCTCCGGCGCAGCCTCAGAAGTTGGGGCATCATTTTCCGGTTCTACAGTTGCTTGTTCACTCATACGGTAAAAATAGGTCTACAGCGTTCAATCAGATGATCGACCTGGCTGGCTGCGGATTGCTCTGATCCGTCGTTCCAGATCACGATATCCGCGCGTTTCATTTTCTTTTCCAAAGACATTTGGGATTCAATAATCCGAACCGCCAATTCTCGTTTCACATTTCGCTTTTCCAACAGACGACTTAGCTGGGTTTGCCTCGACGAAGCAACGACAAGATCGAGGTCTCTTTCGATAGGAAACTCAACTTCGTATAAGAGAGGAACTTCCACGAGAAAAATCTTCGCCCTGCCAGAAACAGATTTCACAAAGTCGTGAACCTGATTCAAAACCAGCGGATGCAAAATCTTTTCCAGTTTCTCACGAAATTCAGAACTTTCAAACGCCCGTTTACGCAAAAGTTTCCGGTCGACTTCTCCATCTTTGAGCAACTCAAGCTTTTTATCGAGATTCACAATCCTCTTTTTAACATCGTCTTCGTCAAAAAGCTCGGCCACTCCACTATCACAATCAAACCTCGCAATCTGCCCCTCTGGACCGCGATCCTGGAGACTGCTGGCTATGGTCGACTTTCCGCAAGCAATGCCGCCGGTAATTGCAATGGTGATCATCAAAATAAAAAGGGCGTGACTCCTGCCGAAGTCACGCCCGTTAAATTGTCACAATTGCCTAGCTGGCAAAACTCCAAAGAATCTACTTCTGGTTAGGAATCGATCCAACAGGAGCGAACGTGGTAGGAGGATTAATCGGAGGACGTGGAACAGGCTCTGGGAGAGGCTCATCCTTGATCCGGCCGTTGATTGGCATACCTGCAGGGTCCATCAACTGAGCCTTAACAAAAATTGTCAGGTTCCGTTTGAGGTGAAGTTCAACGCTGGAGCGGAAGAGGCGTCCTACGGCAGGAAGGTCTCCAAGGAATGGAATCTTGTCTTCCACATCTTGAACATCTTCACGAATCAGCCCACCAAGTGCGACGGTCTGTCCGTCCCAGATCGTGACCTGAGTGGTGACCTTACGAGTGTTAAAGATCGGCATTTCAATGCGGTTTTCCGTAATTATAACCGGCTCGGGAGCACCGGTTAACAAATTGGTAGATGCTGTCGAGATTGGGCTGCCGTAGTTGATGAATCCGTCAAACTCGACAACCTCTGGAGCAAGGTTTAAGTCGATCGTCAACTCATCCGCACCCAGCACAGGATCGACTTCAAGAGTAACACCTGTATTGCGAGTCTCAAAAGCGGTAGGTGTTGCCGGGGTCACAGGAAATACCTCGACAGCTCCGCCACCAATTCCTCCGCCAACCTGGTTCGGAATTTCCGGAGGATCATACTCAGTCGGATAGATAAACTCACGAATCACCTCGATCTTCGCACGCTGGCCGCTCCGAGCCATAACCGAAGGAGCAGAGAGCAGGTCAACCCCCTTCTTCTGGCTGAGAGCGCGAATCATAACTTGGAACTGTGGGTCAGTGAAAACACCAGCAATTCCGAAAACAGCCGGAGATAGAGCAGAAGTTCCCACTCCACCGCCAGCTGCCTCAGCAATGAGTGCATCAATGGAATTCCCATCAATAGCTTGGCTTCCGGATCGGAGTCCAGCCGTGAAAGGGTTGGTTCCAACAGGCACTCCTGCGTTTACAAACGAGAAGTCATTAGCAGCCGCAGCACCAACTACGTTGCCGGCGGTTCCGCCTGAGCCAAAGACGTTTTGGCTGGATCCAAGGTTGAAAGGTCCAAGCAACCAGTCAAACCCAAGCTCCTCGCCGTCTTCTTCAGCAATCTCCACGAAACGTGAAGTGATATAGATTTGCTTGGCAACGCTCTGCTCAATCGAATCAATGTAAGCCTCAACCAGCTCCATCTGATCCTGAGTGTTTTTAACGATCAGCTGTGAAGTCGAACCGTTGTATATCGCCGTGGCACCAGGTCCGAAGGTAATACCTGCATTCTCAAGAACGGACTTCGCCGTAGGGCGACCGGCTCTCAAACCTCCTCCTCCAGTCTCAACTGGATCAGCGAATGGGTCAGCAGCTGCACCACCGCCACCACCGCCCGCGCCACCGGCGTCGGTCGAAAGGAAGGTAGGAGGAACAACATAAACATTTGTGAAAATATCAGCATCTGGCGTAGAGAGCGGCACAACTAACACAGCTTGAGGCTCAACCTTATATTTCAACTGAGCGAGACTAGTTGTGTAACGCAATGCTTCAGCAAGCGGTACGTTGGTGAGGCGCAAAGTAATCAAGGTATCAGAAACACCTCCACCTCCGCCACCACCAGCAGGGGCACCACCGCCACCGCCAAATCCAAACCCATCGTCAACACCAGCGGGAGCAGCCGGAGCAGCTCCGCCACCACCACCCAGAATGCCGGCATCAAGAACGATGTTCACACCCTTCTTGGCAGGGTCACTCTCATTGATGTCGAGGTCAACGCTCTTCTGCTGGAGGAAATCCAACGCATCGCTCAAAGGAGTTTCGGCAAACTCGACACTTGGAAGAATGATCGTTTTGAGCTTCTCCTCAATGCGTCGGATGTCGGTAGTGCTCGTCTCCGTAGGAATATTAATGATTGGACCACCGTCGATTCCTGCAGGAACTGGCATTTCCCATCCGGCCGCGATCTCACGGAGGAAACGGGAACGTGTGTGGTCGTAGGCCTGATCATAATAATCGAGGCGATGACGCTCGTTCTTCTCCTGCCCACGTCGCGCGGCGATGTTGTAGGGGTCGTCGTTGAGAGCCTTGTGGAACTCCCGGTCGGCACGGTCATAATCGCCAATGTTGATAAATCCATTCGCGGTCTTGAGAGCCAACTTAACACGGCGAACACGCTCAAGGTGCTGAGGAGTGAGTGCTGGAGAATAGTAATCAGGATCGTTGAGTCGCTCAAGGAGCCGCTTCGCATCGATGTTGTCTGGATCTACACTAGGCTGGAGTACGTCTTCAACAAGAGCAATCGCCTCCGGGTAGCGGCCTTCCTCTGCGCGCTGAGTCGCAAGGAGAACACTGGCTCGTGCATACTGCTTGATGTAGGCGCGACGACGAGGCTCTGTCATGGGGGCGTCAGGAAGCAAATCAAGAGCGGCACGATACTGATCAATCGCGCCTTGATAATCGCCGTCTGCCATCAGCTGCGAACCGCGAAGGGCTGCTTCATCGGCTTTCTTTACACGCTCCTGAAGTCGGATCACATAATTGGTCGCGATTGCGGGAACTCCGCCTCCGCTACCATATCCATCAGGACCGCCTTTGACGGTCACATTGCCGGAAAGAAATCCGATTACCATTGTCATGGGAATAACTCCCGTGACAACGGATGAGAGAATCGTTCTGTGTTTCATAGAAATTTACAACTCCAACGGTCTGAAATGACTACAGGCTGTGAAACCCAAATCAAAACCAGAAAATGACGCAAGTGTCAACACTTACTTCTTGTTTATTTCAATTGTTTGCTCGGGTGAGTCTCCCTTTTGGTAATTAATAATTACAGAATTTTCATTTACCTTAACAACTCTGTATTTTGTCTCTGGATCGATAACGATATTGAAGGCGTCGCCTTCTTTCACGTAGCGGTCGTTTCCGGAAAGTGTCGCGGGATCAAGCGGGAACGCCAATTCTGCGAAATAAGTTGGGATAATGGTATCGATATTCCGGATCAACTGAAAGTCCTTATCCTGGGGTAAGTGCTTGATGGTGAGGACCGAAGCATCCACTTCAATCCCGACGTTATTTCGAGCTCTTTTTTCTTCGAAGGACTCAATCTTAAACTGTTGATCTTCAGAAACTTCCCCTACTTTCAGATAGAAGTTGTCACGCTGAGGCCATCGGCCTGTCGGAAGGCGCATGATCTGAAAGCTATCAGCATCTGGTCGAGCAGAGAAACGAAGCATGTATTCCTGTTGCTGACGGGAAATCATCTCAATTTTGGAAGCGTATGGCGGATGCGAATCGGGATCGGTTGGCCCGGTCTTCGCTTCCCACTCCTGCAAACTACTGAACCCATCTCCATCAGGATCCTGATTCAAAACACTGGCATTCAGGAAATCAAGGTTGTTTGACATTAACCAGGAGTTAGTTACTGGCTTCCTTAACTGCACAGCATTGGGATCGAGCATGTCGATCAGCTGTCCGCCGGATTCAACGATAGGAATCGAAACGAACAAAGGAACGGGTTTCGTTGCTGGCGCCCCCTTTTCAGGCGACTCCCACAGGAAAGTGCCATCGAGGATAGCCTCAGCCATGTTCACCTTTGCCAGGTTGATTTCCGGCAGATCATCTTTCGGAGTAGATGCCTCCATGGTAAAAAGCTCAGAGAATCCCAAAGCTCTCATTACGAATAACCCCGAAATCCCCAACACTGCGAGGCTGACGAAGACCAAAATAATTTTATCCCAAGGTTTACTACTCATTTAGCGCTTTTTTTGGTCTGAACTTTCCTCACCGTTGTCAGCTGATTTCGCCTGCTCTTCCGGGCTTACAAACCTCACAATATCGATGACCATAAAGACGTTCAATCGCTCTTCACCCATTAGGACACGAGCATCAAGTTTGTTTAATTCAAATCCCTCCTCGCGAGCAATAGGCGCAATGTCTGCTGCGGGGGTGTCAGGGTAGCCCCACTCCACCAACTGTGCGTAAGAGGCTACCTCCTTGGTTTCCAGATTGATGTATGTCGGAAGATCCGTTGATCCATCTTCTGAAATGAGCTTGATCGGGCCTTCAGGACTCTCATTTTTGACCTTGAGGACTCGGAGAATGTAGAAAAACTCCTCATCATTGGCCATCTGATTAATGAAGTTCTGGAAAGAGGCGTGCTTCGCCCGAATGCGAAGACGGATCGGATACTTGTGCACCACGCCGCTCTCTTGCCGCTCCGCTCCGCCATCTTCTCCGGGAATCGGATCACGCTCAAAGGTCAACAAGGCTTCAGCATCGGTATCGACAAGCTGCCTCAGCAACTTATCGATCGCTTCCAGCTCATAATCCAAATATGGAACCAACTCCGGCTTCGGAATATCGGTCGCGTAGGAATCGAAGCCCAATTGGAACGCTTGAGGATCATCAAGCAACTCCATCCCTTCCGTCTTTGCATATTCCCGAAACGATTGAACTCTTTGCTTCACATTCCCTTGGAATACAGTATTGGCGAGTTGTGCGTCTAAGGGCCGCTGAAATGCCTTGAGGCTCTCGAACAGTTCCAGAACAGATTTTTCAAATTCGTCCTTTTTCCCAGCAAGCGCTTCCGCGTTGCCTTCGCTGGGATAAGGAACTTTGCGCTCCAAGCTCTCAATCGTGCGGACTTTAACGTCCCAACTCCCCATCGCGTCGGAATACTTGCTGTATCCCGAGAAAGCATAGAAGGCGCTTCCGCCAATGAAGAGGGCGGCAAATATGCCAAAAGTGGTCAACCAAGCTTTGTGATTCATAGTCGTCTATTCGCGAAACTTACTGCAGGCTCTAGTTTGAGTACTTTACCTGATTCCCTTCCGGGAGCGGAATCTCCATTCTGAAAGGATAAGCATGTCGATCATTTGCTTGTCCAGCATCCACGTTGATAACATCACTGATATCAACACCTTCCAAAGCGAAAAAGCTTTTCGCATTTTCGCCTTCGGCATCTGCTTTGAGGCCCTCAAAATAGCGGTAGACCACCTGAGATTGACCAGGCGCATTGGCTCGCCAGAGGCCTTCAATCAAAAAGGCGTCGATGGTCTTTTCGGCTTCGGAAACACCCTCACTCAATCCGGCTTCGTCAGCAATAATCGGCTGTCCTCCGGAAAGCGGCTCCAAAGCGGTGAAGAACATGGCGTCACCCTCCATCTTTTCCCCTAGATAGTTAAACATCCGAACCCAGTAGGATCGGTGAGTCACGGCATCAACAAAAGGCTCCTTCTGGCTTTCCAGCCTCGCGATTTCGCCCATAAGGTCTTCAATCTTCGAATTCTGCTCTTCGAGATCGGACGCTTTCCTGGAAATCTCCGTAGATTTGTTATTGGCGAGCTCAGCACCTTTCGTAAAGAAGAAACCCAGAGCGCCGAGAGAAGCCGCTAGGGCGAGCATTGCGAGAATCAGTGCAGGCTTGCGCTTGTTCAGATCTTTCTCTTTCTGAACTGACTCAGGAATCAACTCAATATCGACCGGAACTTCTCCGGCCTGACTCAGAGCGCTTCCAACGAGTTCACCGAGCGTGTGTGCAACGTGCGAAACCATTTCCGGATCCGCACTTCCTGCGACAGTGACGTTGCGAAAGGCATTGAAGTGATCGACAGGGAGATTCAGCTTTTCCGCGAAGAACTCACGAATGAATGGCAAGCCCGCTGTCGCTCCACTGAGGAGAACAAAGGAAGGAGCACTACCACCCTGTTGGCTTCGCCAGAAGGTAATCGTCCTCATGATTTCCGAATGGAGGCGCGTCAACGAGTTGCGCACCACTTTGGAAATTCCAGCGATCTCTGGATCTTCATGATCAGCGTAAGCGCCGCCCAGAGCTACAAAACCGTCGGCAACCTTGCGCTGGTCAGCTTGACTGAAGTCAGCTCCGAACTCCTTGGAGATGGCGCGAGTGATATCAGCACCTCCGATTTTGACAGTTCGAATGAAAAGCTTTCCGCCCTCCATGAAAATCATGTCTGTCGTTCTTGAACCGATATCGACAAGAAGAGTTGCTTCTTCTACGTCTCCATAGTTGAAACGGAGGGCATTGTAGAGTGCAACCGGGGAAACCTCCGCACCCTGCGATTTCAATCCCGAACCTAGGACAATCTCGTCAATCTCGTTGATCTCTTCGGCCTTTACGGCTGCGAGAACAACTTCCACTTCGATATCATCCGCGTCACCAGTGAGCTGGTAACCCCAGACAACTTCATTGATGGGGTAAGGCACCTGCTGCTGAGCCTCAAACTCGACAATTTGATCGACCTGCGCTCCATCAAGAGCAGGCAGGCTCGCAAATTTCATCAACACAGGAAAAGAGGACACCACGTAGGTCGCTTTCGCCCCTTTTGCCTTGAGACTGGCCACGATTTCCTTGAGAGCCGAAGACGCTTGGGATTGCCTCGAGTCGTCGTCCGCCGGATCCCCGACGAATTCCCGGCGCTCGATCCGATCTAGGCGTAAGCCTCCTCCACCAATCTTTGAAAACACCGCACCAGTCACCTGCTGCGAGCCTATATTGAACGCTATGATTCGGTTATCTGCCATCTTCGTAGTCTACACTTCTGCAAAAAGGAAATCGTCCGAGAGGGACTTCGGCTCAATCAGTTTGAAAAACAAAATATCTCAATTCTTATCCACGTCCGCGTAGCGGTCGATCCAGAGCAGCGCAAAAGGTGTTTCGTGCTTGGAAAGAATTCCTGGTCCAGTCCCAGTTGCCTCCCAGAACTTGGCCTTCGTTCCAGAAAGTGAGGAATACCCACCTACGAGAACGCCATTATAAAAAATCTCGACTCCGACAGCAGCAACGTCTGACGATTGGAAATTGCTGTATTCACCCGTGATCTCCCCGAGTGTATCCGGAGACACATAAACTGCTGAGTATGTCTCTTCACCAATCATCACATTTTTGTGCTTCACATCACCCGTGATGGTTCGCCCGGTGCCCCTCTGGTCCTTAAACCCGATGTAATAGCGAAAGAGCAATTCGCCGACAACTGCATTATCAGGTGCACGAGCGTCGACCTCAAATTCCACTTCTACTTCAAGCCAGTCCCGTGGATTCGGAATGTTCTTATTATTCACTCCGCCGGCCTGAAACTGGGGTGTCTTCTGGACTTCAACCTCCACCTTTTTTACATCCACCGAATTAGGACCCAACTGAAGGTTCTGAGCCTGCACCACTGCAGCGAAGAGCCCGAAAGCTGCAAATATCGTGACGAGTTTTTTCATAAAAATTCTTGGGTAGTTTCTATCTGTCCGGAGAGTATAACAACACCGGAAACATCAACCCTACGACAGTTGATTCCAATTCGTAAAGACCCAAAGACATCAATTTTCAGTTTTTTTTCTAAAGTAATTTATGGTTTCTACGATACCCTCCTCAAAACGGATCCGCGGTTCCCAACCGAGTTCGGCCTGCGCGCGTCCAATATTTGGCTGGCGCACTTTGGGGTCATCCTCGGGGAGGGGCTTGTATTCGATCTTCGAATCGGTGTCAACAAGTGCGAGAATCTTCTCCGCAAATTCCAGGATCGTCATCTCCCGCGGATTGCCTATATTGACCGGCTCGTGCAAGTCACTTTGAGAAAGACGAAAAATTCCATCCACCAGATCTGAAACGTAGCAAAAGCTGCGAGTCTGGCTCCCGTCGCCAAAAACCGTGAGCGATTCCCCATCGAGCGCCTGCCCGATAAAAGCCGGGACAACCCTGCCGTCGTGCAGGCGCATGCGCGGCCCATAGGTATTGAAAATGCGAATAATCTTTGTATCGACACCGTGACTGCGATAATAGGCCATCGTGATGGCTTCCGCGAATCGCTTCGCTTCATCATAAACGCCACGAGGCCCAATCGGGTTCACGTTGCCCCAGTAGTCCTCTGTCTGTGGATGAATTTTAGGATCACCATATACCTCCGATGTCGAGGCGAGCAGAAAAACAGCTCCCTTATTTTTTGCGAGTCCCAGCGCGTTGTGTGTTCCGAGAGAACCAACTTTGAGAGTCTGAATCGGCAGTTCCAGATAATCCATGGGACTAGCCGGCGACGCAAAGTGAAAGACATGATCTACCTTTCCGGGAAAATCGATGTACTTGGTTACATCGTGATCGATCAATTCAAAATCCGGATTGTCGGCAAGGTGCGCGACATTATCGGGAGAGCCTGTAAGAAAATTATCGATCGCTACTACTTTGTGACCTTCTGAAAGAAGTCTATCTGCAATATGCGAACCAAGAAAGCCGGCACCACCTGTTACGATGGATAGAGGCTGATCACTGGACTCGTTGGATTCAGACATGGTGTAGCAATTCGGGAACGGCCCTCACTTCACCCAAACAAGCTCAAGGGTCAACCTATTTCCGAGCACCTTGCCACTGGAATGTAAAAAAGCTTTCCTCAACCCGAGATAACGGAGATCCGAACAATTTTTTCAGACCCCTCCTTTTCCTTGCTAGATACTAACTCGACTTCTCGAAATACCTCAACCGGGATCTCCAGGTATTTCAAATAATACACGAGGAATCGGGCCCGATTTTCCGTAATCACCTTATCCGAAGTTTCATATTCCAAATCTTCAGCTCCTCCCTCGAC
>Ga0181568_10001942_pt1 | contig 18824 bp, 30 predicted proteins | sample 101ome_20_FD_133758 | JGI IMG/M metagenome (GOLD analysis project Ga0181568, IMG submission 133758) | Coastal salt marsh microbial communities from the Groves Creek Marsh, Skidaway Island, Georgia - 101404AT metaG (megahit assembly) | ecosystem: Environmental > Aquatic > Marine > Intertidal...
ATACTCAGGGTGTGCAATAGTTCCTAACAAAAATAGTCTAACTATAGACAAGGTAATCAAACTTGACGAACGTGCGATTGAAGATATGAAAGTTGGTATCAAACTGGAGTGGATACGATGACAGCCAAGCACAAGTATGAGAACGTCCAGATCAGCGTCAAAAAGAAATGGCAACTGCCCACTGGACATAAAGAGAACAAGTCGTATAATAGTTGTACGATTGACACACGCCCCAAGCGTATGCGTACTCGACAGGCTAAGAATAACTTTGTAATGAGGGAATACGAATGAGTAAGATTATTGTGAGCATGTCTGGCTGGTGTGAGGCTGATCCTGATAAGGTGCGGTTTCAGTATATCGGCCCAGAACAGTATGGTTTGATGTCAACTGGTGGCACTATAACTGGTACAGAGTGGCTTGCGTTAGACGAAGAATCTAGGGATGAATATATCCTAGAGTGTGTTGGCGAAACGCTTGCAACTGCTATTGATGGTGAATATGAACACGTTGATATTGAGGTTGAGTACGAATAAGGAGAATTACTATGGGAATGGGAACTTGGGGCGTCAATGTTGAAGCCATTAGTGCGGACAATCTGAAAAAGATTTGCCCGGAAGGATTTAGCAAACTTGATGAAAAACTCAAGAGCATAGACGCTGGTTGGAACGATCTGGCCGCAAGTGTACAGTATGACTACTGGTTGGGGGATCGTCTTGAAGATGCACCAGCAGACGACCTCGATGAAATCAATGACTTGTGGGTTGCTCTGACTGTTGACTTTGAGAAGAAAACGGGACTAGAACTTTCTGCTACTCATTACGACGAAGGTTCTGGTGACAGGTACGATGAGCCTTGTGACCACGAAGGTATGATCTTTACGCTTGATGGTGTTTATCAGATGACGCCAGCGGCGGAGAAGATGAAGGACATGATCGAATACTCACGCTTTACAGTCTGGGGGTAAGAATGCACTACTATATTGAACGACACGATATGGAAATGATTTTGGACGCATTAGAAGCGTTACGCAATAACATTGAACATGGATTAGAATATCCATATACAATAGACGAAGTAGACGGACTTGTTCAAGCACTAAGCTCAGGAGACGAACATGCCGAAGGGTCTTGGGTCAGTAAGGTCTAACGAGGTTGAATATGACTGATAGAGAATTACTAACAGAACTACTGGAGATAATAAACTCCAACATTGATACGGAGTGGACTCATTCTGAAACCACACCTACCGAAGTGTTATGGGAATTGTACGATATGATTTATAACCACATTCAAAAGGAGCCGACATGGGACATGAAGTAGAAATACTAACTGAACGTAAGTTTATTCAGGAATATATCATTCCACGTTTACAAGAAATGATGGTGGCTGATTGGGATAACTTTGAAGATCCACGCCTAGCCGCTGAAGAAATCTATACCTCAACGCTGATGTACCTCAACCCCCCTGAATAGGGGGCGCGAGGCGGGCCGCGAACCCCCCAGCAGAGGGGGTAAAAAAATATTTCTGATTTTCTCAAGCCAACCCCTTGACAACGCCGATATATACTGTATACTGGTAGAAAAGGAGGATTTGACATGGTTGCAGCATACAACGACGTTCTGGAAGTTCCTTGCAAGCATTGTGGCATTTTGTATACTATTCTCGCTGACCGTGAGGATGTGGCATCGTGGCTCAGTGGCTCAGGATATATTCAGGATGTTCTGGCATATCTATCGGCAGGAGAGCGTGAGTTGCTAATTTCTGGCACTTGCGACAACTGCTGGAAAAATATGTTCGGTGACGATCTTGACGATGACGAAGAATAAGGTATACTAGGTTTAGTTGAGTTTGGTTTGATTTCCCACTAAGGAGTTTGATATGAGTTACGAAAAGTTAGTTCCATCTGCCCAGAATAAAGATCAGGGTAGTTTTGTTCGCGGTCTGCAAGGTGCTACTGGTACTGGTATGCAGGAAGGTACGCATGTCCACAAGGATTGGTGGGCAAAGACTGCATCGTATGATACGGTCATGCAAAAAGTCCAAGCGGACATTGACAACCGCGAGGATATTATGGTAAAGGCTAAGGATATTACACCGGCATATAACGACCAGCACCAGTTTGGTTTCGTTGCCGGTGATCGTCACTACCTTCCAACGGATTGGAGTCTGCAACAGTTCTCTACCCGTACTTCTGCACCGTCTGCATCTGCCCTGCGGGAAATGCGGAACCAAGCGAACTACGATCAGCAGGATGCCGATCTGATGGTAGACTACGCTGCCAACTATCTGCGGCGTATTGATCCTGACAAGGAATTCCGTCTGCGGACATACACTGATGGTACTTGTCGGGCTTTCCTGACTGACAAGTATGCACCGGTGGACAACCGCTGGTATCTTGAAACCCTCCGCGAGTTCCTGCCAGAAGCACGGTTCTCACACTGGAAGGGTGACGAGGATACTATCTACGGCAATCTGTTGCTGCCTGACTCCGTGATTGACTACGGGCAGGATGATGATACCGACTATGGTGGTATGGTATCTGTTGGCAACTGTGAGATCGGCAAGCGTCGATTGTCACAAACGCCCAGTATCTTTCGTGCTATCTGCATGAACGGTTGCATCTGGGGTCAACAAAAGGGTCAGGATATTTCCAAGGTTCACCGTGGAACTATCGACCTTGAATCCCTGAAGGTTCGTATCGCTGAGAACATTGAGTTCCAACTGTCGATCCTGCCTGACGGTATTCGCAAGTTCCTTGCTACCCGTACTATGTCAACTGGTACGCATAGCATGAAGGGTGTTATCGCCGCTGTTTGTAATCAGTACCGACTTGATAAGAAACAGTCAACTGAAGTTCTTGAGCAGTTCGTCACCCACGAGCATGATCATACCAACCTGTTTGGTGTTATCAACGCCGTGACCCGTGCCGGTCAAGAGTTCAGCCCAGAGTCATGGGTAAGGCTGGACGAAGTTGGTGGACAACTGATGGAAATGTCCTCCAAGGCGTGGAGTAGTATCCTGACCCGTGCGGATACTTACACCGACAAGGAGTTCGATAAGGTGTTCGCCACAACGGCCTAGTGGGAAGGTGTAGCGGCGGCTAGGGGTAATAGGTTATAACATCATACGCCCCTAGTCGCTGCTCCCTCCCCCCCCATCGGGGGGTTCGGGGCGGGCCGTGAATCCCCCATTAGAGGGGTATATTTATAAGTATGTATAATGATTCCATATGTGAATATAAGTAAACTTGACAGTCTAGGCAGTCTATGCTATAATGGTAAGATGGTGAATGTACGTATACTAGTCAATATAGATAACATGGGCTTGTCTTGCCCCAACCGCCCCGGTCGTGACATTGGTGGTAGCCAGCGAAAAATGGCTCAAGTAGCGCCTTGACTCTTGACGATATTATGATAGAATGGGAGTGTATCAGCGCATCTACCCTGATCGTGGGGAATGTGGTAGCCAGCGAAAATAAGGAGATTTAAATATGCAAAATGATAGAGCTTTAAATACTAATCCGTATGTATGTATGCAAGTATTGGAAAAGGTAGGGAAGCCTGATAATTTCTTTCAATGTAAGAGTTTAAATGTATATGACAACAAGTATCGGGTTAACATATATACCAAAGAGTCCATAGAAGGATTAACAGGTGAACGAACACGTATAGCTAAGTCATATTTTTGTAGATTAGATGATGATAAGGTAACTATCTTGTCTTAGTCTATCTATAAAGATCGTGGAGAATGTGGTAGCCAGCGAAAAACAGTAACATAGGAGTATAACATGAATGTAAAACGTGGACAGAAGTTATGTAAGAAATGTAACAACGTATGTGGAGCTAGGTCTAAGGTATGTAAACATTGTAATAATGAATTTGAAGTACGTACTGATCCTACTATACGTATGAAAAGAATTAGAAATAAGGCCACAAAAAAGAATCTTATAGAGATTACTGAGTGGCAAAAGCTTCAGCCGGGGCAAAACATATATTTCAATGGGCGCTCGGGCGCGTACTGGTTAAACAGTGACGGAACTAAGGACTATACTACGGATAAAGGTGTATATAGAATAGTACAGGTTATGGAAAAGGGCTTTGGAGCCTATGGCAAAAAAGGCTATACGTTCTTTGATATGACTAGTAATAGATCTACTATCTCATCTATGCTTTATAATTCGCCCTATAAGATATATGTTAAAAAGGACTCCAAGATCGCCCAAGATATATGATTATGTACTACTTTACGTATATACATAGGCCAAATAGAACGGAGTACAACAATGAAGAAACCCACAAAGAAATCCTTTTATGAATACATGTCATTAAGGTTTAAAACTAAATATAAGGACTCCGATGGATATCTTACGTTATTAGACGTTATACAGGAAGCAGATAAGTCTGACGAGACATTTATGGACTTAGTTGAGCTTACTTTAATGAATAAGACGGATAGACTTATATATCGAAACGCTATGGCGGTGACGGGCATAGAGATGACGCCTCATCAAGTAGATGAATATCTGGCTATAGTGGAATATGGACTGGAATATGTCTCTTAGTACCTATACAGACATCATCCATACCCTATCTCTCATATACCTATACGTACTAGTACTCATATACCTACGTAAAGAAATCAAGAAATCAGACTAATATACTAATAAATAATGTATTGCGTGGCCAGCGCTGGTTTAAATCATGATTTTCAATATCCTCTATCCCCATATACCTCTCCTATGTGTGTGTACTATGTATATATGTATTGTATACTGTATTTGTAGTGTGTATCGTACTTAAGACTTCTTGACATAACTACCCCTTTGTGCTATAATACAATGGGTAATAATCCCACATTCTACCAGTATTTATCGTCAAGAAAAGGGACGAAAACCCACGAAAGGAAAAGAAAATGGATAAATATTGCGCTATTTCACTAGTGTGTAGGAACGAAAACCAATATTTAAAAGAGTGGATAGACTACCACTTGTTGATAGGGTTTGATCACATACAGATATGGGATAATGATAGCAAAATACCAATTAAAGAAACAGTCAAAGAATACATAGATAACAAAACCGTATCAGTTAAGCATCTAGCAGGACTATCTAAGCATAGACAATGCATTGCTTATCAGCGTTCAGCTAGGCAAACCTTACGTGACTATAAATGGGTTGCATTAATAGATACTGATGAATTTATAGTATTATTAGATAAAGACACAAACATAAAGCGCTATTTGGAACAATATGAAGACTACGGAGCGGTTGGTCTTAACTGGCTTATGTTTAACTCCAATGGACACGAAAACACTCCACGTTCACAGTTAGAGAGTTTTACAAAAGCTATGATAAATGAGCCAGCTAATAAACATATAAAATCAATCGTGCAAACCAAGCATTTTTTCAACATTCGGAATCCACACTGGGCTGATACAAGAAAAGCGTTGGTAAATGTAAAAAAAGAACGAATAGAACAAGGGCCATTCAACAGCCCTCCCATTATAAATGAAGTAATGAGAATCAACCATTATTACACACGAAGTAGAGAAGATTGGGAGTTGAAACGAAAGAGAGGGCCGGGAGATGGGAGCGCAAACCCCGAAAAAGATGGTTTTAGCAAAAAATACACAGAAAAATTATTCCAGAACCTTCAAAAACAGCACGGCGTTCAAAACTATGATATACTAAATTTGATAAAAAGGATCAAAAATGAACAGAACGCTTCTGGTGATAACAACGTTTAATCAATTAAAATACACAGAACTTTGCAGAAAATCTATACCAGAGATAGACTGCTTAGACGTTGTGTTTATTGACGATAACAGTACAGATAGCACAGTTAAACATTTAAAATCGAAAAATGCTAATGTCATAGAAAAAGGCACGGGTGCGGGCCTTACCGATAGCTGGAATTTAGCATACAAAACATTCAAAGAACAAGACTATGATAACTTGATTATATCTAACAATGATGTAGAGTTTAACGAAAGTCTGAAATACATGATTGAAGGCTTAAGTTTGCACCCATTTGTAGTACCAATGTCTGGTCGTTGGAAGTGTGGAGATTCAGGAAAGAGGCAGGAAGTTAATACATACCACAAGAGATTTGTTGATTGGCGTCCTGACAAAGTGCAAAAATTTCTACCAGAGCTTAATAATAATGTAAGGTATTTGCCAATAACATGGTTTCATGGATTCTGTTTTGGTTTTACCAAAGAAATAGCAATTGCAGAATTCGATGATAAGCACCTATTTAACCCCAAGAATATAAATGTACACCAAGAAGCAGATCTCTATCGTAGGCTAGAAAAAAACAACATTAAACCACATGTGTGTACAGGAACATATGTTCATCATTATGCGTCTCAGACCTTGCCATATCTTGGACAAGTAAATGGGCAGGATAGCAGGCAGTTACTAGAATGGAACAGAGAAAGATTAAAATGATTATTTACGTTGATGTAGACAATACAATTTGCAAAACACCAGAAACTGGCGAATACGAAAAAGCTAAACCGCTATACGATAGAATAGCAAAGATAAATGATCTGTACGACAATGGGGCTACAATTGTGTACTGGACGGCCAGAGGCACAAGAACTGGCAAGGATTGGAGAGAATTGACAGAAAAACAATTAGCCAAGTGGCTTGTTAAGTATCACGAATTGAAGTTTGGAAAGCCCGTGTACGATCTATTTGTAGATGATAGGAATATAAATTCGGAGACATACTTTAATGAAAACTAAAATTATAGCAGAGATTGGCATCAACCATAATGGATCTATTGATAACTGCAAGAAGTTGATTAATATAGCCTCAACTGCTGGATGTGATTATGTTAAGATACAAAAGAGAACTCCAGAAATATGTGTCCCAGAAGCACAGAAGAATAAAATAAGATCAACACCTTGGGGCGATATGACATATCTTGATTACAAGAAGAAGATCGAGTTTAATAAAGAACAAATAGAAGATCTAGTTAAATATGCAACAGAACAAAACATTACATTGTTCGCAAGCGTTTGGGACATTCCTAGTTCAGAACTTATGTCTAAATACTGTAGCATAACTAAAATACCATCAGCATTAATAACAGACTTAGAACTTTGTAAACATGCAAGAGATAACTTCAAAACTTTAATTATATCTACCGGTATGAGTACAGAAGAAGAAATTGAAAAGTGTGTTGACGCTTGCAATCCAGATGTTATAATGCATACCAATAGCACATACCCCTCACCAGTAGATCAACTCAACTTAAGATATATTAACTGGCTACAAAAGAAGTGGAATAATAAAGAAATAGGATATAGCGGCCATGAGTATGGATTAGTATCTACATTTGCGGCTGTTGCTATTGGTTCAACGTGGGTTGAAAGACATATAACTCTTAACCACGACATGTGGGGCAGCGATCACCTATCAAGCCTTGAGCCTGCCGGTTTATTTAAATTAGTAAAAGGTATTAGAGATGTTGAAAAAAGTATGACGCAACCAGTAGGCCCAAGGGTATTATTACACGGAGAAAAATCTAAAAGAGAAAGTTTAAGAAAATGAAGTCATTTTTGTACAAAAACGATAAAATCTTTATTCCAGACAGATACGACATACCTTTAATTAGGGAAAGAATTAATTCTGGCGTGTACGAAAAAGAAGAATTGACCTTACTTAACAAGTATCTAGATAAAAAAGACTATGTTTTGGAAATTGGTGGATGTTTAGGTATTACCACTTTAGAATTGTCACGAAAATGTAAACATGTTATATGTGTCGAAGCAAATCCAGAATTAAAAGAATCTTTACGTGAGACAATAAAGAAAAATAATGTGACAAACGCAGATCTGATATTTAAGTATATTTCTGAAACATTAGATACTGTTACGTTTCAAACTTACGATTTTATAGTAGCTGGTTCAGCCGATAGACAAGATAACGCAAGAGAATTTTCAAAAACTAGAATAGACTACAGTGTAGAGTGTATTAAAGCAAAAGAAATACCAAATATAAGTCAAGTAAACTGTTTGAACATAGACTGCGAAGGTGGAGAGCTAATTTTTTTAGAAGAAAACTCACAATTAATAAGACGATGTAATAAAATGATTGTAGAAACGCATCAGTTTCTAACAGAAGATAAGAAGTTCAATCAAAAATGTCTTTCACTTATTAATAATTACGGTTTTGTTTTGGTTCAATCTATTGGTTCAACGCATTTCTTTAAAAAAGAATACTCATGAAACACATATATGTTATACGTTCATCTAGAATATCTCTGATTAAACACTTATTTAATCATTTTAGACAAGTAAACGGTTATAAAACACACGTAATAGATATAAAAAACGTAAAAGATTTAGAGCAGTATTACAATTCGATACAGAGTGGTTCCGTAAAGTATATAGTTTTTTCTAATGGTACTGACAATATTGATAAACAAATATACCAAAAATGTTTAGAACTGAATCCCAATCAAGAGTTTTTATTTAGCGAAAATGCTTGGCTAACTTGGCAAAATTACATATACCTAGACCCAAATGGCATTGGTAACTTAAGTGAATTATTTAGTTTTACTAAGCAAGATGTAGCAGATTATTCAATAGATAAAACAAAAGTTGAACTGTGTACCAAAACTGCACGAAATCTATTATCAATAGGCACAAAGTTAACGGATAGAAACTACATACTAGTTCCGTTGCAAGTAGACAACGATTCAAAATTGTTAGTAGGAAGCCCGTTCTTTAAAAAGGTATCAGAATTTGTATCATACATGATAGACACAACTCCTAACGACATCAATATATTTTTCAAAAACCATCCTCACAATAAAAACAAATGCCCAATACCTAAAAAACAAAACGTATACGACATCACGATGACAAAATACAGTAAAGAAAGCCTGATTAATAATTCTTTATATGTGGCAGGAATCAATACAACATTTTTAATTGAATCCATGTTTCTCAATCATAGTACAGTAACTTATGGGCTGGATGTTTTCTCTAACAAAGATATCATCGTAGAAGGCTACAACAAAAGCGTAGACGAGATAATGAAATACGAAATAAATACTGAGATTAGAAATAAGTTCTTAGAAATTTTAATGTCAAGACAAGTCAAGAAAGTTCAATGATGAAATTTTTGCATTTAGCAGCACCGGGACGTAATGTTGGAGACAATGCTTTAATAATTGGCATGAGATCGTTGTTTGATGGTCATGAATTATTATTAGAAAACGTAAGATCTACAATATTAGATGCACCAAAGATATCAGAAATTAATAAGCACTACGACGGAATAGTTATAGGTGGCGGTGGACTTCTGCACTCTACTCCAAGCACAAGAGCAAAAAAGACAAATTCCAGCGGAACGCTCATTAATCTAGACACTAAAAACTTAAAGCACATAAAAAAACCAGTGATCATATATGGTGTTGGATATAATGTTTTTAATAGAGAAGTAGATTTATGCGAGAAAGCAAGGTCCAGCATACTGGATATGATAAACGAATGCGCTCATTTTTCTGTCAGAAATGACGGATCGAAAGAAAGATTGTTGAATTTTCTAAACGTCAAAGATTTAAATATAACTGAAGTTCCAGATCCGGGTTTATACTGTAAAAGCGAGTCAATGAAGTATGATTACTTATCTGCAAACAAAGAAAACAACATAGCCATACAACTTGCGGCAGATAGACTTATGAATAGATTCAACAACGAACAAGAGCTATTAACATTTGTAAGTAAAATAAAACAGTTTATCAAGGAATCAGGACGCAACTGCTGGCTAGTACCACACACTCCAGCAGATTACGACTTCATTAATCAACACTTTGTTGGATATCAAATATTTCCATTAAAGATAGGACTACAAGAATCATCAGTGGTCATGGGTTTTTATGAACAGATGCGATGTGTTATAGGCCAACGGGGCCATGCAAACATATGTCCGTTTGGTTTAAATATACCTATCATATCTATTGTTTCGCACCCAAAAAATATTGGTTTTATGAAAAAGATAGGCTTTTCTAATTATGCGGTTAATGTTAGCGATAAAAACTTACACAGCAAATTGTTTAATATGGTTGACTCAATTGATGAAAATTACACTGTATTACAAAGAAATAAAAATAAAGAACTAACAAAACAATCCCATAAAACAATAGAGAATATCATAAATGCATCAATGTAAAATCTGTAATTCTAAAAATATCTCTAAACAAGATAAGCTATATGTATGTGATTCCTGCCAACATGGATACAGGATATACGATGGAGATATTGTTGAATTTCATAAGAAAGACTATAGAAACTCACATAGAAGAGACAGTAAAGAATTTGCAAACAATAAAGTGACAAAGTTTTTTCACGATGCTAGAAAAAAAATTGTAAACACAAGATTGAACTACATTGAAAATTATCTTAACAATTCTGACAGAGTGTTAGATATAGGTTCTGGAGCAGGAACATTTGCTAAAATCATTAATCCACTAGTTTACAGGGTAGATTGTTTAGAGTTGGACCCAAGATTAATTGATGAATCCAGACGCTTAGGCTTTAAAACTTTTGATCAAAATTTCCTGACACAACTTTTTGATGAAAAATATCAAACAGTTTTTGCTTGGCATGTTTTAGAACATGTCGATGACATACACAGCTTTGTACAAAAATGTAAAGCAATATCAGATAAGTATACCATAATAGAAGTTCCAACAAATAGAAAACCATCTAGAAATTTTGAAGGACACTTGCATTATTTTAGCCAACAATCATTAACAACTATATTTGAATCAAATGGTTTTGATACTGTATCAATATTAGAAGGAGTGCAGAAACCAGCAATACTTGGAGTTTTCAAGTCATGAATATCAAAACAGTCATACTAGCAAGAGGCGGCAGTAAGGGTATACCGAATAAGAACATAATAGATATAAACGGTAAGCCGCTACTGCAATATACAATAGAAGCAGCAAAGAAATCTAACGCAAGAGATGTTTGGGTTAGTACAGGCTGTTCACGCATTATGATGGTGGCTATACAAAATAAAGCAAATGTTCTAATGCGACCATCAAGTATATCTGGAGATAAATCTAAAAGTGAAGAAGCATTATTGCATTTCGCACAAGCCATCAAGTTCGATACACTTGTTTTCATCCAACCAACATCGCCCCTGATTCTTCCAGAAGATATCAACAGGGGGCTTGACATGATTAAGTCTGGATTGTATGATTCAGTATTCAGCGTACACAAAGAGCATTGGATTCCAAGATGGACTATGGAAGTCAAACCAGACGGCTGGGATGTTGCGTCTCGTCCAATGCGGCAAGATCGAGAAGAGAAGTGGGTTGAGAACGGAGCGGTGTATATTACTACTAGAAAACAATTAGAGGAATCTAAATTAAGATATGGCGGTAATATTGGTATACTGGAGATGCCAATACAAAGAAGTTTCCAGATTGATACTATGGAAGATTTGGAGTTAGTCAAAAAATGCTTGAGTTAAAGTCCTTAAAAGATAAACATAAGGGCCAAGATATATACGTTATAGGTTCTGGACCTAGCTGTAATTTTATAGATCCATCTTTCTTTGAGAATAAAATATCGGTAGGCACAAATCAAACTTACAGAAAATTCAAAACTGATTACATTGTTAGAAAAGAACATAGCTTACTGCAAGAGACACTAGACAGCCATCAGGGCATCACGCTAGTGTCTAAGCGTGATTCTGGATCATTAAAGGTAATAGATGTAACAAAATACAAGAACACAGAACGCCTTTGCGTTTATAACCATTATCCAAATAACATTCAAAAAATAAACTTATCGGCTTTTGGTAGGGAAGATTTTCTCTGCGTTAGCTTCTCGACAATTACTACAAGTATACATTTTGCATACCATATAGGCGCTAAAAATATTATACTAGTTGGAGTAGATCATGGTACGCTAGATGGAAAGCACACATTTGATGGATACTACAAAAATATTAAAGAATCACCTTGGGGGAATTGGGATCAATACAAAAGCTGGCTAAAACAATTGAATAAAGATACAATAGCTATAAAAAAAAGAATAAATCAACTTGGAACAAACGTGTATAGCTTAAATCCCTTTATTAACTTTAGTCTGGAGGGTCATAAATATGAGTGACATACGAGACGAAATGAATCAGGTAATTAAAGAGCTACAAAACAGAGGTGTTGGCATAAACTCTCATATGAACCAAGAAAAAGTTCAGGGTTTAGGAGATGTGGTAGAAGATGTATTAACTAAATTTGGAATTACTCAAGAAAGATTTAAGAAATGGTTCAACTTAAAAGAATGCAGCTGCACACAAAGAAAGAAATGGCTAAATGGATTATTTAGTTGGAAGGTTAAAAACGAATGAGCATATACATCAGGTTGAATAAAGATATAAATCCACAGCAGTTGTTACAAAAGATTCAACATCAGATAAACGAGTATCGAAAAAGTAACACTATCGAAGATAGTACACTTTGCATAGACATTAAACCAACGGCGCACGTTGTTGATAGTTTGGTAAGACAGAGGGTTTCAGCATATCTGGAGGAAAAATGATTGAAAAAATGAAATGTCAGAATAATCACAAGATGATAATTGATTGGGAAGGCGGTCTAATTACTGATCGAAAGTGTATAAATGATGCCACAAAGTATACTGTGGATAACTTTGGTATATTCTATCTATGCGATGAATGCTATAAAGATGATTGTAAACGCCGCATGGACTCAGAATATATGTCAATAGCAGACGAAGACAACTAAAAGGTGTATAATATGCTGAACTCACTATTATTTATCACGCACATAAAAGAGAGTAAAGCAATGTCATGTACCAAAGCAGTATTAAGAACTATCTTCTATCAGTTTTTTCTATTATTTGTCGGCCTCGCTGTAGGGTTTATAGGTAATGCGGAATGGGTTGGATTTAAATCGTGCTTAGTAGAGAGATCTATTAAGAATATTTTCTTTCCAATAGAATTCACGCCAAAGATGGAAAAGGGCATGAAGTTCATGCTAGAACAAAGAATGAGAACAAAAGAAGGGTATCCCTTAGAATTTGAAGTTTTATCTAGCGTTGTTGTAGCAAACGACGAGTTTTGCTGGATTGCATACAAATATAGAGATCAGGACGGTAAGTTGGTATTCAAAGACGACGTTGAAAGAATGAGATGGAAGACTTGGGAATATAATTTCGATGAAGAATCTGTATTAAATCCCGTTGACACAGAAGAAGAATGGTTAGCATTAGATAAAAGAATGTCAGATTGGCAGGAAAAGATCAAAGATGCAATTAATTTAGCAGAGGAAAGAAAAGCTGAGATTCTTGAACAAGAACGACAGAGAAAAATTAAAGAATCCATTTGACAAAAGACGATTGAGGAAGTATAATGACAATGCGGCCCCTTCGTCTAGCGGTCTAGGACATCGCCCTTTCACGGCGAAGATCATGGGTTCGAATCCCATAGGGGTCACATTGCCAGTGTAGCTCAGTTAGTAGAGCGTCATACTTGTAATATGAATGTCACGGGTGCAAATCCTGTCACTGGCTCTTTTTTGAGAGGAAAAAATGAATCAAGAAAAAAACTGGGATACGCTTTACGAAAAGTATCCAAATCTATTTGCAGACAGAACTAAAAGCCCAATGGAAAGTTGCATGGCATTTGGTATAGAATGTAATATTGGCTGGTATGATATCTTATCTGCTTTATGTTTTATGATTGCTCAATACGAAAGAAACATAGAAGGTAATAATGAGTATCGTATTAGCCAGAACAAAGAACCAGTAGAATATTATCCTGTAAAATTCCATCAAATCAAAGAGAAGTTTGGTGGGCTGAGAGTTTATTTTGGTGGTGGAGATGATTATATTGATGGGTTGGTAGGCATGGCAGAATCGTGGAGTTATAAGACTTGTGAAGTTTGTGGAGAGCGTGGAAAACCAAACAAAGGCGGGTGGATTGCGACCCTTTGTGATAATTGTAGGAGTAAAAAATGAGTGAAATAGTATGCAAGCGCTGTGGTAGTCCAGAACTATGGCGTGAAGGCTTAACGCATATGAACTCTGGAGATTCAAAATACAAAATTGAGTTTATAGGATATGATGGAGAAGTTGGCATACGCAAAGAATATCACAGGGTATTTTGTGCTGATTGTGCTACTGAATTTTACCTACACCCAACGAAGGGTATGATTGAGCAGTGATCAAAAATTTTACAATATATGGTGAAAGATGTAGTGGCACAAATTTCCTTCAAGCACTCATTTCTGGTGAGTCTTTTTTTTACGATAACGCAAAAGCACACTTAGGTGGCGCTTTTAGAAAACAAAGACCAGCAGCGTTTGACCTGTCAATAACATGGGACTTTGGACATAAACATTTTTTCGGCTTTAATGACGAAGATATTGCAAACAATGGCGACGAAACATTGTTCCTTGGTATAGTTCGTAATCCTTATAATTGGATGAACTCTTTATTTGAGACTAAGCATAATTTACCTCAACAGAATTTTTCTGTTCAAAATTTCTTATTTGGAGAGTGGTACTCTATTGATCACGATAATTTTTCCGACACATTCCTGCAAGAATATTTAGAAGACAGAAATCTATATACTGGAGAAAGATACAAAAACATATTTGAATTAAGAAAAATCAAATTAGACTATCTTCATAATAGGATGCCAAAGATTGCCAAAAACTATATGTTGATTAGATATGAAGACTTATGTTATAATCCAATTAAATTTGTAGAAGCAATTTCAGAAAGATTCAACTTAAAAATTTCAAGCCATGAATATTTAAAGTCTAACCCCAGAATAGCACATCACCCATTAAATGAATATGAAGATCAAATCACAGAACATTTAGATTGGGATATAGAAAAAGAGTTGGGGTATACTCATGATGCCACAGACATTATAGAATTTTATAAATACAACTACATAGACCCAAATTTTGATCATAATTTTTACGCAAAGTTATATCCAGACACTAAAGATTATTATCAACCATTTTGTGAACAATATGGCATAGGTGATGCCCACAGGCTATTTCATCACTATAAAACATACGGTATATATACCCAAGCAAAAATAAACTTATCTTGTGTACCAAGAAAAACCGACCAAATAATTGTTGATAACATCCCCAAGGGAAGTATTGATGACATAATTCCAGTACATAATGATTTTGTCGAATCATATAATCAAAAAGTTGAATCTGGCAAAAAGATAGCCAAAGAATCTAAGATAGTGGTTGTATCATTAGCGAGAGATTGTGCTTGGCAACTACAAAATTCTATTGATACTATTAATAAGATAGAATCAAAGCAACTTAATGCGTTTATTTATGAAAATGATTCTAAAGATCATACTGCACACATACTGGAACAAAACTCAGAATCTAATAATAATTTGGAGATAAATTGTAATTTTTTTAATTATGAACATTTCCAAGACAGATCACTTACCAGAACGCAAAGACTTGCCAATTTTAGAAATATTTGTCTAGATTGGGTACATCAAAATCATAGTGATTCTGATTATGTGACAGTATTAGATTTAGATGCGGATTTAGGCTTTTCATTAAATGGTATTTATAATAGTATCTATTGGTTGAACTCATTTAAAAAAGCGTCAGGTATGGCATCATACTCACTGCTGCTTAATAGAACAGGCTTAGTTCATTATGATTCTTTTGCTGTTCGTTTAAACGATTGGCAAGCTTCTGAAGAATTAGACCACCATAATAAATGGTTTAGAGATTGGCATCCTATTGTTGGGTCTGATCCTGTTCCTATGTATTCTTGTTTTGGCGGGCTTGCTGTTTATAAAACGGATGCGTTTTTATCTGGTAAATATGGTGGCGATCTTGGTTCAGAACATGTTGAGTTCCATAAGTCCATGAAAGAAAATGGTTGGGATATGTATCTAAATCCAAGTAGCAGATTCTTTTCTGTCTTTGAGGTAAAATAATATGATAGTTCTCTGTATACATTTAGGCCATGATGTAAATGTTTGTATATATGATTCTGATAATCAAAACTTTAAATACATAAAAGAAGAAAGAATTTCTGGCAACAAACATGATCCAGAATTTATTTGCGTAATAGATAAAATCAACGAAGTACCAAAAGTTGATGTTGTTGTATTAGCGTATACACATTTAAAACCAGAATTACACACTATTGATTTATATGATCATTACTCAAATTGGAATGAATTATATGAAAAAGTAAGAGCAGATTCCGAATTATTAATAAACAAATACAAAAACATGAAAGATGTGCAACGTCATTGGTTAAAAAGATATGGAGAAATTTTAGAGAAAACCGACAATCTTCAAGTTCCAATATATTGCGTTCAACATGATTATGCTCACATTTTGAGCGGATGGATGCTGGGTGATGGTTATGAATATGCAATAACAACAGATGGCGGCGGGCCTGACAACAATAATAAACTAATACTAAAAAATCCTTTTGATTTGAATACTGCTGAAGTATTGTTTTTTTCTAGATTAACCAATGAGCCATTTGATGATATGACTCTGGAAGACCTTAATAATAGAAACTCTTTTGGTGCATCAATTGGTCTTATTGGAAAGACAATGAGATTATCAGGAATTAATATTGATCTTGCTGGCAAGATAATGGGAATGTCGGCATACGGTAAAGTTAAGACTGATATAATAAAAAGATTTCAAAATTCATGTGCTGATATTAGTAAGTTTCGTATGTTAGATTATTTTAGAAAAACATTAAGAGATTTCACCGGAGAATACGCTTTAGTTGAAAAAGACAATACAGATAAGTGTAATTTTAATAATCAAGATTTTTTAGACATAGTATCAAGCCTACACCAAGTGTGGACAATGGCTGTTTCGATGATGTTTGAAAAGTTCATACCTAAAAACTCTAAGGTTATATATGCTGGTGGATGCGCCCAAAACACTGTTACCAACAAATTTCTTTTGAAAGATTATCCAGATTTGACTGTGGTTCCTCATTGTTATGACGGGGGCTTGAGTTTAGGTTGTTTGGGATTCTTCTTGCTGAAAAATAGTCTTACATTCCCAAAGTTAGAAAATTTTCCATACATTCAAACAGATACATCTGTCGATCCAGCAAACGACGAGACCATTAAAAAGGTTGCAAAGCTTTTAGCAGATGGTAAGATAGTTGGATGGTATCAAGGTCATGGCGAAGTTGGTCCAAGAGCATTGGGTAATAGATCTATATTAATGAATCCCGGAATACCAAATGGTAAAGATATATTGAACTCCAAAGTTAAACACAGGGAGCATTGGAGACCATTTGCTCCATCAGTTTTAGAAGAATATGCTGGTGAATGGTTTGACATCAATAAAAGTAAATATATGATGTTTGCCGCTCAGGTGAAAGAAGATAAAAAAGAATTCATTCCATCCGTTACTCATAAAGATGGTACTAGTAGAATACAAACAGTTTCTCAAAAAGATAATCCGTTGTTCTATAAATTGATACAAGAGTTTTATAAACTTACAAATATTCCTATGCTATTGAATACTTCCCTCAACAAAGGTGGTGGCCCAATTGTAGGACATCCATCACAAGCTATAGATGTTTATCAAAATTCTGAATTAGATGTTTTGTGTGTAGGAAATGAATTACACATAAAAGAAAACAAAGAAGATAACCCACAACTTAAAAAGATCAAAGAACAGATCATGCAGTTGTCTTATAAAGATAAAGTTTGGTTGTTCGACAAACTACTAACGTCTTTGGAGCAAGAACAACAGGTTAAAGTATCTAAATACGTTATGGAGCAGGACAAAGAGGCGTTATCTAAACTTAGCGAGGATTAATATGTGGAGAATTTGGTGCAAAGCACTGGGCGAGAAATCTGGCACAACAGATCGCCAGAGCGATGGTATTGCATTTATTCGCACACTGCTGGTGTTGCAGGCTATTATTACTAATATTTTTATTGTTGCAAATATATTGAAAGGCTGGTATGAAATACAGTCATAATTCAGACAAAAAAATTCTCAAGATTGGGTTGACACATGTCGATAAAAGTGGTATGATTGATTGATGGACCGATGACTCTTTTTCAAGGAGGAAAAATGAAAAAGATTTTAGTTGCCATTGTGGCATTGACGATAATGAGTAATGTATGTGAAGCTAGAAATCGACGCAGGAGTTATCCTACTAAGAGTTATAGCTATACAAATTACAAACCAGTTGATAACAAGACTGCTCAGGGTGTTGCAAACACAATGGCATCACGCAATTATGTAAGTCACTTTGGTGGTCATCCCGGCATGTATGAAGGATGCGGAAGTGGCTGGTCGCAAGATCAAGCTTATAATAATTGTTGTTACTCTCACAGTGGCATGACTACTGTAGATGTTGGTTACGCTCAATCCACAAACGGAATGTGGTATTGTTGTAGACGGTATGTTCGATAACTTTAATTTCAGGAGGATTTATATGAAGACTTTTCTTACCCTAGTTTTGTTCAGTGCTGCAAGCGTTGCTTTTGCTGGTGAAACGCCAACTCCAGCAGAGCCACAAAGCGTTGTGGTCAATGATTGTGGTTGCGATAGTGAGTGTAGCGATTGCCACATTCGTCGTCGTGGTCTGTTTGGTCGTCGCGGCTACGTCGTGGTCAAGCACACCGTGTCGAAGAACTGCGCTTCAACGACTAGGGAAATCATTGATGGTTGCTGCAACACGATTCGTTCGCGTACCGTGACACGATCATCATGTCCATGCAACACTTGCAATTGCTGTAAGTAATGCTACAATGGGGGTGCGATAGCATCAATCCCC
>Ga0181568_10001943_pt1 | contig 18819 bp, 25 predicted proteins | sample 101ome_20_FD_133758 | JGI IMG/M metagenome (GOLD analysis project Ga0181568, IMG submission 133758) | Coastal salt marsh microbial communities from the Groves Creek Marsh, Skidaway Island, Georgia - 101404AT metaG (megahit assembly) | ecosystem: Environmental > Aquatic > Marine > Intertidal...
GGCTTGGCCAATACACATAGTATACACAGGTGGCTTAATATACTGCATAGTGTCATAGATGCCCATGCCTGCTGAAATAACACCACCAGGACTGTTTATGTAAAGATTAATAGGCTTACTAGTGTTTTCACTTTCTAGATATAACATCTGTGCAATAATTACATTTGCCGAAACATCGTTAACAGGACCGTTTAAAAATACAATTCGCTCTTTTAACAAGCGACTATAGATATCATAACTGCGTTCGCCTTGTCCTGTTTTTTCAACAACTATAGGTACTAATGTCATTCAGATTTTCCTTTTTTCTTTCTGGTTGTTTTTTTGGTTGTTTTTTTGGCAACTTTTTTTACTGCTGGTGCTTTAGTAGGCTTACTCTCTTTTACTAGTCCGGCTAATGTTGCCTCAAGTTTATTAAGTCTAGCATTTATATCTGCTATTTCTTTTTTATTAAATATTCCCATTATTCATCTCCTTTTTTCTTTTTGGAGTTTTTACTACGAATGCTTTTGATAATATAATGTTTACTTTCTTTTCCTTCAAATGTTTCTTTAAAGTTATCCACCATTTGTAGTGTTTCAAAGTATAGTATATTATCATTTACTTTATATGTAAAGACCCATCTTCCTCTATATTTAGAGAGCCAGGAATTTATTTGGCTGTTTGCTCTAATTGTATCTACCATGCGTGATATAGGAGATGACTCATCGATTACTACTGTAATTTTATAAGAAAATCTAATTTTACCTTGTCCGGTATCTATATTGTAAATTCTACTCATAACATCCCTAATTCTAGTTTAGTGTGCTCTGGTATTGCATCCATATCCCAAGGCGGATCAAATGTTACTTCCACATTAACTTCTTCAACACCCGGTACATTGCCCGCGGCTTGCACTTCTTCATACAATATATCAGCAACAGGACAAAACGGTGAAGTAAATGTCATTGTAATATTACATTTTCTTTCAGTTAAAGTTATATCGTAAATTAATCCCAAATCATAGATGTTAACTGGAATTTCTGGATCATAGACCTTTTTTAAATTGTTTACAATATTTTCTGTTATTGATTGATGTTCTTCTGTTTCTACTAAACTCATTTATGTTGTTGATTCTTCTAATTTTATCTGTAGAGGGTGTTTCTCTGCTCTTGCTAAACTAATTGCTTCTAAAGATTTCTGCTCGGCAATCTCAAAATTGTAAGTGCCTGCGATTCCTTTTCCTTCGGTATGTATTTGTTCTGTAATTTCTTGCGCCTTAGATAACGAATGATGGAATACATTTACTAATAGTTCAATTACAAACTCCATTGGGGTGTAATCGTCGTTATAAAAAACAACGTCATATTTCTTTGGAGTTGATAAACCGATTGAACTATGTGTTTTAACTAACACATCGTCGCTCACGCCTACTTTTATTTTGTCTCTTGCCATTTATGTTTCCTGATATTTTTTCCTACACTATTATTTAATATTTTAGCATAGAAACAAGTGGTAAATCAATCTTTTGGGAGTAATTTGTTAGGTTGTAGAATAATTATTCTAAGTTCTTGCGAGTTTGAATTTTCCCTTGTCATATTGCCATCGGTGTCTTCTAGTTGCTCTTCGATAAAGCCTACGCTACCTTTCTTTTCTTGTTCTTCTCTTAACTCTTGTAATTTTTTATCCATCTCTTGTGAATAAGGAAGCGCAAACGCTCTGGGTGCTCTTAGGTCAGTATAAATGAATTGTCTGTGAGGATTTACTGCTTGTGCTAACGAAAAACCCTTTGGCTGCTCATCCTTTTGCAGTATTCTCACCCAGAGGTATATTGCACCAGGGTCGTTAAATTTTTCGCTAGGATGTCTAACTACAAAGTGTACAATTTGTGCTTTTTTATTCCCTATCTGTTCTGTGCTTGGCCAACCCATAAAATTACCAACCGAGTATGCTAAAGTCAAGCCAAACCATATTGTTGCCGTTATAAGAGTTATTTTTAACCACCATGCACCTTTAGAACTTATAACAAACCAAGCAAGTGTACTTGCTAGTAACACATATGTTACAGTCAATCCTGTTAACCCTGCCCATGCATCTGCTATATTCATCTTCCTATTCCTGTTGTAGTCGGAACCCCTAATTCATAAGCATTTGGGTCCGAATTACTTAAAGGTTGCATTGGCGTTGGATTATGTCTTTCTATCTCTGTTTTTACTAGTGGGAAAAAGTCTTGAGATACTGATTCAATTTCACCATCGCGATTAAGAGTAAATCTTAATACGGTTTGTTCTTCCCATGCGGTTGTTAATACAAATTCTTCTTTTAAAATTGGTATAACTCTTGGGTTAATTTTTTCAACGGATACAGTTACAGGAACAGGTTTTACGCCGGTAGTATATGCTATCTGTTTATATAAATGTATGTTTAAAATATATTCACCGGGAATATATCCGCGAACTGTTACAATCTCTCTGTTATATGGATATACAACTTCGCCAACACCGTTGACCCATTCCGTGTCGTTTGCCTTTCCTAAATCGTCTCTATCTAGATGCATTAACCCAATTTCCGTTTGTTTAAACGATACTACTTCTTCATTAGGGTTACGCATCCATACATCCACATCGTCATAATATTCTTCCGGCCATGTAACTGTAATGATATACTCTGCCTTTTGCTCTATTTGCTTGTTTTCGGTAATTGGTCGTATAAGTATAAACGCAATGATGAATAGCATAACAAAACCTACTACTAGATTGAATAGTAAGTCTAAAAATGATACGTTTGAATGGTATTTACGATTCGTTGCCATGCTTAATGCCGCTTACTGTTACTAGACGATCAACTTCTGAGGAGAAGTTAAAGTACTGTAATTTTAAAAATGCGCTACTAACTAGACCTGCGGCTGTTGTGTACAATGCGGTGCCCATGCCAGCACTCATTTGTGTTAAAACATTTTGTAGAGAGTTAACATTCGAAACGTCGATTGTAGCAAACGCTGTTGAAAGCATATAAATAAATCCTGCCACTGTACCAATCATACCTACTGTTAAAGAAAAGTCTGAAGCAAACCAGCCTAGTTCTGCTGTTGCATTTAATTCGTCAATGTCCTTTTCGTTTTTAATATCCGCCGATGTTAACTTATACGTGTCATACCCGCACTTTAATGACATGAATCCTAGCAAACCAAAAATTAAGAAACTTAATTTAGTTACGTCAGTAGTATAAACTTTTTCAATAATACCTGCTGTATGCAACCCTACAAATGTGATTAAAATCAAAGTAATTAAAAGCCACCAGCGTAAAAACGGGTGCTTTTGTTTTGTAAACATGTCTATCATGCGATATTGCTCCTAACCCACACAAAGTATTTATCGCATATTCAGAAATATACGTATATAACATCGCAGGGGGTGACCCCTGCGATGAATATATTAACTTACTTTGTATTAAGTTTAATTTTTTTAGGTTTTAATGCCTCTGGTACATGTCTTACTAAGTCAAGTGTAAGTAAACCGTCTTTTAATGTAGCATTTTCAACCTCAACATAGTCAGCAAGTTGAAAGGAACGACTAAACTGTCGATTAGCAATACCTTGATAAACCATATTACTATCTGCTTTATCTTCCTTTCTACCAACAATACTGAGATTACCGTTTTCAACTGTAACTTCAATGTCATTTTCACCAAAGCCGGCAACTGCAATAATTACTCGCCATTGGTTTTCATCAATCTTCTCTACATTATATGGAGGATATCCTGCACTTGTTGTAGTAGAATTTTGATAACGACCTAGGATTTCGTCAAATAAACGATCAAATCCCACAGTCGTTCTGTGTAGTTGATTTAAATCGAACCGAAGTTCTGGTGTTAAGTTATTCATCGCTTTTTTCTCCTTATAATTAAGCAAGTTTATGCATAATAAATTCCTAATGGCAATTTATTGTGCTTCCTCAAATTCTGCATCAACAACGTCATCAGGAGAACTACTATTTTCCTGTGCTTGTTGTTTTTGATACAGTTGTTCAGCAATCTTGTGACTTGCCGTCATCATTACGTTCGTTTTATTTGTAATAACTTCAGCATTGTCACCTTTGACTGCTTCTTCTACATCGCTAACTGCTGTTTCAACTTCATGTCGTAGTTCTGAATCAACAGTATCTCCTGCCTCTTCCAAAGTTTTACGAACTGCGTGAATGCCTGCCTCGGCATTGTTTCTCGCATCAACAAGTTCACGTAATTTCTTATCATCTTCTGCATGTGCTTCAGCATCGTTAATTGCTTGCTGAATTTCGGCGTCTGTTAAGCCAGAACCTGCTTTAATTACGATCTTGTTTTCTGTTCCTGTTGCTTTGTCTTTAGCAGATACATTAAGTATACCATTAGCATCGATGTCAAAGGACACTTCAATTTGTGGCATACCTCTTGGTGATGGTGGAATTCCAGTTAAGTCAAATCTACCTAACGACTTATTACCACTTGCTATCTCACGTTCGCCTTGTAATACATGAACTGTAACAGCAGGCTGGTTGTCGTCAGCGGTAGAAAATACCTGACTTGCCTTGGTTGGAATAGTAGTGTTCTTTTCTACCAGTCGTGTCATAACGCCACCGAGTGTCTCAATACCAAGCGACAGTGGTGTAACATCGAGCAATAGAACATCTTTTACGGTGCCACCAAGTACACCTCCCTGAATTGCCGCTCCAACTGCTACTGCTTCGTCAGGGTTTACATCTTTACGTGGTTCTTTGCCAAAGAACTCAGAATCTGCTTCCTGTACTTTTGGCATGCGAGTTTGTCCGCCAACAAAAATAATTTCATCAATATCTGATTTAGCAAGTTTAGCATCTTTAAGTGCTACTTTACATGGCTCTAGTGTACGCTTAATAAGATCATCAACTAATGATTCAAATTTTGCTCGAGTTAATTTAAGCGCCAAGTGCTTTGGACCACTCTGGTCAGCAGTTAGATATGGCAGATTGACGTCTGTTTGCTTGTTAGTTGACAACTCAATCTTTACTTTTTCTGCCGCTTCTTTAACTCGTTGCATAGCAAGAGCATCACCGCGCAAATTCATACCATGCTCTTTCTCAAATGCGTCTGCAAGGTAATCCATTATACGACGGTCAAAATCTTCGCCGCCAAGAAACGTGTCACCATTAGTTGCTAATACTTCAAATTGATGTTCACCGTCAACATCAGCAACTTCAATAACTGATACGTCAAATGTACCACCGCCAAGATCGTATACAACAATCTTTTGATCGCCTCGGTTTTTATCAAGACCGTAGGCAAGTGCGGCGGCTGTGGGTTCGTTAATAATACGTTTAACTTCAAGCCCAGCAATTTTACCAGCGTCTTTTGTTGCTTGACGTTGTGAATCATTAAAATATGCTGGTACTGTAATAACTGCTTCAGTAACAGGCTTTCCAAGATAGTCCTCTGCTGTCTTTTTCATTTTCTGTAAGACGCGAGCACACATTTCTTGCGGTGCTACTGCTTTACCGTTTACTTCAACCCAAGCATCGCCGTTTTTTGCCTCAACAATCTTGTAAGGCATTAAATCTAAATCACGCTGAACAACATCTTCGTTAAACTTTCGTCCAATAAGACGCTTTAACGCAAAAAGTGTGTTGGTTGGATTTGTTACTGACTGTCTTTTCGCGGATTGCCCGACGATAACTTCGTTGTCAGCAGTAAAAGCAATAATGCTTGGAGTAGTTCTGTCGCCTTCGTTGTTTTCAATGACCTTAGCAGTACCACCGTCCATTACGGCGACACACGAATTAGTGGTACCTAGGTCGATACCTATAATATTGCTCATCTTGTTTCCTCCTTATATTAAGCGAGTCAATTTATAAGACCCAAATTTGGCATCTTATACTATTATTTATAATACTATACATTTTGATCTTTGTCAAGTATAACAAATTTAATCAAATAAGTCGTCTTGAGCATAGTAATCATTTGACGGTTGCTCGTCATCATACCTATCACGGCTACGATAACGCGGTTTTTTGCCGCCGCGTTGGGGTCTTTTATTACCTGTGTCTATGTTATTGATCCATTCGTAAATTCTGTCTGCTTTTACGAAAATATCCTCTAGAGGTTCTTGGCTACTACTCATGCTAGTAGCCAGCTCGATACATTTCATACGAACTTCATATCGACTGATTATGCTCATTCTGTACTTGCTCCGTTATTATTCTTATTTTTAGTCTTGAGTCCTAGCAAATTTGCGTCTTGATGCACTTTCTTGTTTTCTCCAACGAGCAACTGCCCGTGCCTTTTCTTTACGCTTACGTTCGCTTGGCTTTTCATAATATTCTCGATCTTTCAGTTCTCTTACAATACCTGCGTTTGCTACTTTCTTTTTTAATTTTCGCAACGCACGATCTACATCATTATTTTGCACATAAACTTTAAGTCCAGTAATCCTTACTGTTGTGCCCTTCTTATGTCCTTGAGAACGAGAACTTGTCTTATTACTATAATATTTATTGTATCCCATTGTTTTTATACCTTTTTTACTTTGTTAACACAAACCATACATGTTGTCCTTGGTAATCAGGGTTTTTGTCAAACTTAACCCCCTCACTAAGTTTAGAAAATATAACGTCTATAAGAGGCTGTGCTTGATCTCTGTGTGCACGTTCTCGCCCAAAAAACTTTACGATAACTTTTACTTTATTGCCCTTTTCTAAAAACTTTCCAATCTGCTTGGCTTTTACTGCTATATCATGCTCGTGTATACCGGGGCGAAATTGTACTTCTTTTATTTCTACACGACTTTGTCTGCTTTTCTTTTCGTTTTCCTTTTTTGCTTTTTGCTGTTCGTATTTAAATTTGTCAAAGTCAATAATCTTCGCTACAGGCGGATCTGCTTTTTCAGCAATAATAACGAGATCTAATTTTGCTTCTCTTGCAATATCTAGTGCTTGTGCTTTGCTAATCACGCCTACCTGCTCACCATTTGCTCCTACAACCCGCAAAGTTTTAAACGGAATCCTTGTATTAACCAAATACATTGGTTGATTACGTTTATTGTTATTATTTCTATTTCTCATTCTAGTTTGTATTTTTTAACTCCTTGCTATATATGTACTCTGGCTCTTTGCCATTTTTAAAAAAATCTCTGTCTACAATTACTTTTGTTATATTTTTCTTTCTCAACTTTGAAATATTGTATTGTAGATCTAATAACTGCATTTCTAACACGCTACGCAAACCTCTTGCGCCAAGATCCATGTCTGTTACATGCTCAACCAATGCTTCATATGCATCATCGGTGAACTCTAATATAATGTTTTCTAACTCAAACAATTTTTGAAATTGTTTTGTTATTGCATTACGAGGTTGCGTTAATACTTCTACTAATTCTTCTTTTGTTAAATCGCGCAGTGTAGACAGCACAGGAAATCTGCCCATTAGTTCTGGAATCATTCCAAATTTAATAAGATCCTTATGCTGTACTTTCTCAAGTAGTTTACTTTTATTTTTTGAATCGACGGCTGTTTTTAAGTTTGCATTAAATCCTACACCAGAAGAATCGTGAACTCTGTCTTGAATAATTTTTTCCAGCCCAACAAAAGCACCGCCAACAATGAAAAGAATCTTTGAAGTATTAATTTCAACCATGTCGTGCCCGGGATGCTTGCGTCCTCCTTGCGGAGGCACCCGGCAGGTTGTACCTTCGACCATTTTTAATAGGCTTTGTTGAACGCCTTCGCCGCTAACGTCTCTTGTTATTGAAACATTTTCTGTTCGTTTGCTTTTCTTATCTATCTCATCAATGTAGATAATGCCGCGTTCTGCTCGCTCAACATCCCAATCAGCATTTTGTAATAAACGATGTAAAATATTTTCAACATCTTCACCAACGTACCCTGCTTCTGTGATGCTTGTAGCATCTGTTAAAGCAATAGGCACTTGAAGATACTTAGCAATAGTTGTAACAAGAAGTGTCTTACCAACACCCGTTGGTCCAACCATAATGATATTACTTTTTTCTAACTCTACTTCGTCTACTATAGGATTAAGAATTTTTTGATAGTGGTTGTGTACGGCAACACTTAACACTTTTTTGGCATGTTCCTGACCAATAACATAGTTATCTAAAAACTTGCGTATTTCAACGGGATCAGGAACTTCTGTAATTAATTCTTCCGTAACGCCATCTTCTAAAACAATGTCATGGCAGAGCATAACACATTCGTTACAGATATACACATCCTCCGGGCCGGCAACTAATTTTGTTACTTCGGTTCTTAGTTTACTACAAAATGAACAAGAAAGTTCCTTGTCAGTCTTGCTCATTAACCCTCCTAAAATGTTGTGTATGCATAAAAATATTTAGTGTTAAAATTATTCTTTATTTGGATCTTCGTTATTTTTTTCGTATCTTGCTTTTTGCCAGCGAAGGTTGCCAGTCCATGGATCTATACGTTTTTGTCCTGTTTCAGGATTAATTTCCCTGTTAACACGATCTCTTTTTGTTAATGTACCAGGACCAGTGCCGTCAACTACGCTACCTTGTAGTTTATCAACACCTGCAGGGTCTCGCTTTAGTTCTAAAGTTGATCCGTCCGGGCGTCTAAGTTTAGATGATGCAAACACATCAGGATTTACAACTTCTTCTTTAACTGGTACTTCTACTATTTTTTCTACTGGCACTTCAACTATTTTTTCAACTTCTTTGATAACTTCTTTTTCTACAATAACTTCAACTGGTACTTCTTTGATAATAACTTGCGTAGGTATATCATTTATTTCAAGTGTTTCGGTTAATTCAACACCGCCAACGTCATGTTGTATAACATCATGCTGAGTCAATGTACCATAGTCTGTTATTTCTTCTTCAGCCTTTAAATCTTTTTTTTTACAGGCTTTGTTTTTGCTGACGGCTCGTATTCTTCTTTAAAGAACTCGTCAATAACTTCGTCTCGTTCTTGCTTCTCAACAAATCCTTTTAATACAGTAGGAACCTCTCCGCTATCTTTACCTGTTAATCTTAATAAACTAATGTTTGCCGCAATAATCATGCAAACTGCTAATGGATCAAACACAAATATAAGTATTAGTATAACAAATCTTACTGCTTTGTCAAGATTATTTTCTGCATCTTCGCCATATACTAACTCTGCAACATACTTTAAAGGACCAACTTCTGCTTCAAGTGCACGAACTGCTGTAGACAAATCAAATCTTTCTTCTTTTAATGTATCTATATTAACATAGTACGCATCAATTTGCGACTCTAATTCTCTTATAGTACTTTCTGTATCGTCTGCTTTAGTTCCAAGTTGGTCTTGTAAACTTTTAATTTCAGCGTTAGCACTATCAATTTCGGATTGTGCTTCTTGTCTGTAAGAATCGATTTTATTTTGATAAGGTACAATATTAGTTTCTAATGCATCGCGCAGTGATTGTATTTCTTTTTGCACCTCGGCTGCTAACGCAAGTTCTTCATTTCTACTTTTGGCTATTTCTGCTTCAATGCTCTTAATTTCGCTGGCAATTCTATCTCGCTCTGGTTTTTGGTCTTCTCTTAACTGTTTGCCTCGAGCAACCCAGTCTGTACCTACACCGCCAAACACACCTTTGTCTACACCTTTATCTGTGTATGCCTTTACATCAGCATCTAATTGCGCTAACCGTGCTTCCAATCTTTCTATTGCGGCTTGTTTTACAGCAGTATCTTCACGGACACGCTCTTTAGCACTTGTAAGACGGTTTTGTTGCACTTGAATATCTCTTTCAAGTTGAGAACGTAGTGCTTGAATTTGTCCTTGTTCTTGCTCAATGCTATTTTTTACACGATCCCATGCACTATCGCGTCTTTCAATTTGTTGTTCAATTGATCTAGAAAGGTTTGTATTGTTTTGATCTACATCAGTAGATTGCAATCTTTCAATTTTGCCTTTAGCAACTATAATGCGCCCTTCAATTCGAGTAATCTTGTCATCAACTTGTTGTACTTTTGCTTGTGCTTCAGTAGTACTGCCGGCTTGCTCCAAGTGTGCTCGTGATAAAAAGCCAAAGATACCCATTGAAGTAATAAACATGAGTCCTACTACTGCAATCGACAGATATGTTTTTAATAATTTGGGTGCTATATGCCAGTTTCTGTATAACCAACTTGCCGAAACTAACTTACCAACTTCTAATGTGCTTGCCATTAAAATAACTGGCAAAACTGCGGCGCCAAATAGTGTGCTTAAACCTACAATACTATACCAGGCTGCTACGCCTGCAATAGATAGTGCTGTTAACAATGTAATGATTGCAAAAATCACAAAAAAACCTCCAGTGCTTTTTAATTATACATATTTACCTGAAAAATAGTAGGTAGTAATGTAGGTATTATTCTATAATCTGAATAAGAAAACTGCCGCCTGATGCTTCTAAGTAAACGGTAGCAATTTTTGGATGATTTGTAGCCCATGTTGTAAATTCTTTGAGTATTTTGCCTTTGCCTGTTATAACACGCGCTTTTTTATATCGTCTTTCATCACATTCGTTTATAAATTCTTTAAACAGTCCCCATGCTGGATGAATAGGATGACCATGCAAGTCTAATTCTGGCATTTCTAAGTCGTTATCGAGTATCATATTTTGTTGCGTATCCTTCTGTAACCATTTTTTCATTTATATTTTCTTCATTCACCCATATAATACCTAGAACCCTGCCATACTTGCCTCGTTTGTTTAGTATTGTTTGTATAATAAATTCTTTTGGGAGAATTTTTCTTAAATATTCAGTAGCTTCAATGCCTTTTTGCTTTTCTTCTAAGTCCTTTGTTCGAACTTCAGGTGTATTTATACCGTATAAACGAACTCGTTGTTTAATTTTCACATCGAAGCCTAAATCGATATCAACATCGATTGTGTCTCCATCAACGATTCTATTTAAAATTGCTTTGTATTCATACATATAGCGTATTTATCTTATCCATGCACACATTAGTCATAAATGAATCTATTTAAAATTGTTACTAGCGAAGTTGCCATTTTGCAAAGTAATACATCTGTTACTTCCCAATACTTTTTTAAATCCTCTCGATAGTAATATAAGTTATACATTGCGCTAGTTGCTTCAATGGCTTTTTCTACGTCTTCCCAATATTGGAATGAAAAAAGCGAATCATAATCAAGGTTATATAGAGTATTTTGAAATATTGGAAAATCCATCATACTACTATGAAGTTCGCCAGTTAACTGCGTTGCAGTATCTATACGCAACTTTGTGTTTAACCGACTATCACTATTATTAAGTATCACAGATAATTTTCGTTGTAGATTAGGTAAAGCCATCCATTGATTATCGAGCAACGAAAGCAGTATCGGACCGTACGTAAATTCATCGATGCTTACTTCCTGCCGTAATTCGTCAAATTTAGCAAGTATAGAAATTAACTCTTGATTTTCAATTGATTTTCGTAACGCAGACTCATCTTTGAGATATCCTAATTTAATTGCTTCTAAAAACCATAAAACATAGTTAGTGTATAGGTCTCTGTGTCCAATCTTTACTATCTTAACTTTCTCTAAATTTTTATAATAAAAACAAGGTATAACAGGCAAATATCTTGAAATAAAATAAGTGCTATTATTAACTTGCCGTTCTCCTGAAAAGAAATCTTTTAAATTATCGTCTACTTTTTCGCTAAACCCTACTGATGTATCTAACGTTTTACATAACTGAAAACTTTCAGGAAGCAAAAAACAAGTCTGATCGGTTGTTGTACGGTGACCCTGTAGAAATAAAGGATTATAGACGTAATTTACATTTTTATTTGCCCAAGTATTTTTATGATAACTTAAAAAATTTCTTATCTCTTCGGGTAATAGTTTATCTTTAAACGTAAACCCACTTAGATTATTTAAAAATATATTAGCAGAGGGCGTAGTATCTGTATGACCTACAACAAATAATATATTACCGTTATCTATTTTTTTATAATACTTAGAGTTATGCTGAAAAAACTCGTTTAGCGTTGCCCATTTGTATTCTTGCTTTAATTTAATTTCCAGATTGTTCATTTAGCACTTTACTATACATTTGCTTATAAAGATTTCCTTCAAACATATATACATTAAAATTTCGTTCAATAAACATACTATACAATTCTTCGTTCTCAAATAAATGAGTATATATCTCTTTCTTAATTGCCTTGTCTCCGCCATATGCTTCATACATAGCAAAAAATAAATAGTCATTTTCAAACAACGGAAGAACCTTTGGATCAAAAATATTAACCGGGTCTCCTAGATGCTGTAATCTGCGCTCCCCGCGGGCATGTATTTCTTCCCATGTAGCGTTGTTATCTTCAGTATAAATTAACTTTCTTGCTACATGATGATCTTCATGTATTGTAATTCCAAATCTTTCTGGGTTGCGTCCCATTTCAGCATCGTGCAACACTTTTAAGATAGTAGCCTGAAAAGCATTTAATATATTACTGTCGTAATACTTTTTAATAAAGTCACGCACCATCTCATATTCTTCTTCAGTTTCGTGAGGAAAATTTAAAATAATATTAGCACAGTTCCAAATACCAGCATCGTGTGCCCAACGTAAAACATCGTCGATGCGTTCTATATCACGTTCCTTGCGTATCTCTCTTAAGATCCTCGGAGACATAGTTTCAGTGCCATACCATAGTTTGATACAACCTGCTTCCCCCATAGCAAGAAAATCGTCGCGGTTGCCTACTAATAGATTTGCCGAGTCGGTCCATTTAAGTTTAATATTACGTTTTACAACTTCATTACAAAACTCCCGGAGCCAAGAAACTTTAAAATTAATATTGTCATTAAAAAACCTAACATACTTGATTCCCGAATCATAAAAACTTTCTAAACAATCTGCTACTTGCTTTGGTGAGTCTTTCCTCCACATTTTATCTGATTCAATACCGCTTGTACAATACGAACATTTAAAAATACAGCCTCCAGTAAAACGATAATTATAGTAATTAAATGGTTTAACTTCTTTTAATTTTGAAAAACGAGATAGCATTAACTCTGGAAAGAAACCATCGGCTAACCTTAATTCTGCATCTAAAAAATTTACAGGTTTTAAATCTGGTATATACGATGCATCGCCGTACTTGTTCAAAGGTTTAATTCTTACTTTCTTACTTACTTCCTTTCTTCTTTTTATTAATCTAGTTAATAAATTTGCATTTCTGTCTTGCATATATTCAATATCTTTTGAAAAATTTTCTTCTAGAAAGTTATGAAAAACTAAGTGAGGTTCACCTATAATATAATAAGTAGGTAGTAGTCTAAACGGGACATAGTTTTCTATATCTTTAAGATAACTATTTTGTTTAAGCATTGTGTATACATATTTGCCTCCTAAGTAAAAGGGAACATTTAAATTGATACTTTTTAAGTATTTTCTCAGTATAATAGAAACGTTAAAACCTGCAATTGAGGTGTAATACTCATTCATTATCTTGCTAACCGAAAAACACAATGCATCAATATTGGTTCCTGTTATATGAGAATCTATACATTTTACTAAATGTGTTGCCCACTGGTGGATTAATGGATACTTACGAGGATTCTTTAAAAACAATTTTAAATGTTTTTTAGATGTTAGTACATTAAAATTACGTTGAGAAAGTATCTGCTTGTTTATGTCTTCGTTGTTAAATCTATAAGAATTTAATGAAGCATTTAAGTCTATATGTATCGTGTCGACTCCAGCATCTTTTAATGCGCCCACCATCTCTGTAGCACCCAAATTTGGCTCGGTATAATGTTTAATATTAAACAATGAGGTTATAGGAACTGTACAAAACAATACCCGCATGGAACTCTCCGTAAATTAGCATACAGATATTTGTTCAGTTTTACTTACTGGGGGTACTGCTAGTTAGTCAACGGTTTCGATTTTTAGAACTTCGTATTCTTTACCGTTGTGTTCGAGTTCAAATTCCTCGCCAACTTTCTTGCCTAGTAGTGCTTTACCAAGAGGACATTTATAACTAATCCAGCCGTTATTTGGCTCACTCTCTAAGTCGCTTGCGATTACAAATGTAGATTTTTTATCAGTTTCAAAATCTAAAATTGTTACCTTTGTGCCAAACCGCACAGAATCTGTTGTTACTTTAGATAAATCAATAACTCTAATTGATGCTAATCTGCCGTTTAATTCTTGTATGCGTCCTTCAACATAACTTTGTCTTTCTCTTGCCGCATGATATTCTGCATTCTCAGATATGTCACCAAAATCTCTAGCAGTTGCAATTGCCTCAATGACTTCGGGGCGTTCTTCCATTAACTTAGCAAGTTCATCGCGAAGCATAGCCTCGCCGCGGCTTGTGACCGGTTCCAATTCCATTATATTACCTCTTACTTAAATAGTGTTTTTGTGTTACCAGAAAATATATGATAGCCTATATGGTTTAAATTAATACTTGGATCTAACCATATATCGCCGCCAAGTTTTTGCCACATACGACAAAATGTATAATCTTCACTTAAATATCTTTTGGATGTTTCATTTATTGATGTGTCAAAAAAAGCATAAAACTTATTTGCTATTTGGCTACTAACATTTATATCATTAACATATTCTATTTCTGGATAGTTATTTATAAATTTTTCAAAGACACCGCGTTTAATTAGCATAAAACCAGTACCTGCATCTTTCAACTTAACTAAATTATTTTCAGTTATTAAAGAACCATTGTCGTCGGTTGCAAAATTTAAAGCATAATTTGTACTGTATTCTTCAAGCTGTTCAGCAGTTATGTTTTCGTTCTTTACTGCATTATATACAGTATCCCATTGTATTCCTTTTTTGGGATAAGCACCAACTACTACATCTTTATCGTGTTCTATTAGTCTTAAAACAGATTCCCAATGAAACCCGATATCTGCATCTATAAACATCAAGTGCGTACATTCTTTGTAACTTAAAAAAATTGCCGCCAATGTGTTACGGGCTCTAGTAACTAAACTTTCATTAGCCAGTGTCATTGTTAAGTAGTCAATTTTATTATATATCATAACATTTGTCAAGTTAATGATACTGCGATGAAACTCTTCAGTTACCATTCCGCCATAACAAGGCGTAGCAAGAAAAATCTTGCTGTTCCTTAAAAGTGGTAAATTAAATTCAGGGCCGGCTTGGTCTGAAAATGTTTCAATTTTTGCCATAACTGCTTGTTTGTTGTTTCATCCAATACTTTGCCTGCGGACGCCTTGGCTTACTATTTAAAAATGAACGAAATCTTTTCCAAACTGTTTCAAAATCTTTCTTTTGCTTAACTGTTTGTTCGCCAGCTGAATTATCAACAATATAAAAGTTATCTGCACCAAACTCTTGTTGATATGCCATTAAGTTACTTTGCACTTTCTTCCAAGAAGATTTTGCAATCTCAGGATCAACTGTGCGATCGCCTTCTTGCCCTCGTTGTTGATTTCTACTCAGTGCTGTTTCTAAGTCTGTATTAACAAATACCATTTTTGTTTCGTAACCAATGTCCTTTAACATTTTGTTAATTGCGCTAATCTTCTTTAAATCTTTACCAGTGCCGTCAATAATTAAGCCCAATCTTCCTTGTAAATATAAGTCTTCCTGGGTTGCTGTAATCTCTTTTGCTCGTGCACGAACTTGATCACGTTCCTCTTTTTCATCATCGGGCATATCTAAACGCAAATTTGCTTTATTCATTAACCAAGTAAAAGCAACATCAGAATTAAGTGTTTTTAGACCTGTGCCTGCAAGTAACTTTTGCGCGACATAACTTTTTCCTGCGCCAGGGCCGCCGGCCATAAACACAGCCTTAAAAATATGTGGGTCATTAATGCCTTCGTCAATAAAAAGTTCTTGCAATTTCATAGTTGTATTTATCTAAGAATGTTAATCAATGATTTGCCAAAGACTTTCCCAACCATAAGATGTTCGTAACTGGTGACCGCTCGGATTCCATGGCACTGACTTAAAGAAAATCTCTGGATGTATTGGCGTGGCATAGTCAAACTTACCCACATAGTATTCTCCCTTAATCTTAACAAGGAAGATTTTGCCAAATAAGAGTTTTTCCTGCTCATCTCTGGTACACCTTAATATAAAATCCAACTTATATTCTCGTAGTTCCATGTATACTCTCAGCAAAATATAATAGTATTTACTAAAATGATGCTTGAATAACTACATACTTTTACAATAACAGTTAGGTTGGCACGATCCTATATCAGAAGACGCATGTATAACAAATATACCTACATACTCGCTTGCATAATGTATAGCACGTAAGTCGAGTTCTGCCAATGCAGTTCTTATTGGCTTTCCCATAGTTTGATGATTGTAATGTCTGCCTATGATAATTCCGTTAGGATTTAAATAATCTTTCGCTTTTTTATACATTTCTTTCCAATCTATAGAACTAGCACTCGCCGAAACTATTATAATGTCAAATTTTTCATTAGATTCAAATTGCTCAAATTTCATTTTATACAAGGTTGCCCATGGGCAGTTTTGGTAAAAGTCTTTTTCCGTTACTACACGGATATTTTTGTACTTCCACGGGAAGAATGTGTGAGGGATCGCTCCGTGTGCCGGGTCTAAGTCATCTACTTGAGAATACGTCCATTCTGGATGATGCATATGAAGATAAACAAGCATGCGGCCACTTTGGCCACCAATTTCCAAAACCGATGCATTGCTTTTAGTAACAAGTTCACAGAATGTTCTAGTATACTGCATTTCTTCCGTAGTTACCCAACCTAGTGGAATGCGAATATTAGTCTGCAACTGGCCAGGATTTAACTTAATCATTTTTTGGGCATACCACTGGCAGATTGTTTTCCTCAACCCATCGTCTGGCATCTTCTCTTGTATTAACTAAAGGCTCACTTCTAATATTTAAACTTGTATTTAGAAGCATCGGACATCCGGTTATATCATACCATTTTTCAAGTAATTTTCTAAATCCCGGGTTGTCGTTTTTACCTACAGTTTGTATTCTACTTGTTCCGTCATAGTGTATAATAGCCGGAAAGTCTTTCGGATATTTACATTTACCTACCCATTGCATATATGGCGATGTGGCCATTGGCATGTCAAAGTATTGATGTGCATGTTCTTCTAAAATAGCAGGGGCAAACGGCCTAAACTGCTCTCGTTGTTTATACTGATTAACCAATTCTTTGATATCTTCGCCCCGAGGATCGGCTAATAAACTTCTATTACCTAATGCCCGTGGTCCAAACTCTGCTTGGCCGGCTGCTACACCAACGATCCGCGTGTCAAGTAAATGTTTTAAAACTTCATCAACCGGGTACTCGCCTTTGATATTGTGTCCTAAATACGGTCCAGGCCATTTTATAAAATCATTATTGTGTGCTAGTATAGCACCGAGACTGCTTCCTGCATCACCAGGATTTGGCATAATCCAAATGTCGTTCCAGTATTTTGCTATTTTACTGTTAGCAACACAGTTAAGAGCACAGCCTCCCATCAATACTAAATTTTTGCTTGGGTATGCTCTCGCCGCATATAAGCAAATGTCATTTAACAAATCTTCGTAAATCTGTTGTGTTGCGGCGGCAATATCAAACAAATTATTCTCATATGGTTCCCACCACCTACAACCTCTATGTAGATTATGCTTTGATTTAAAATGTATCCCAGACTCTCGACTTAAGAAACTTTTTTGAAAAAATTCATCTTTAATTTTATAATACAGTCTGTGTGGATCGCCCAGAGCCGCCATGCCCATTAAAATGTACTCATGTTCGTTTGGTTTTAGATCACATCTGTGCGTCATTGCACTATACCATAAACCTAAACTATTTGGATAGTGTTTTGCAAATACTTTTTTTAATTTATTTCCTTTGGCAGTCCATACTGTGAAGGTTTCCCATTCGCCTATCGCGTCTATTACTATTATTGTAGCATCAGTAAAAGGACTTGTATAATATCCTGCCGCGGCATGAGATAAATGATGCTGTACAAAAACATGTTCTGGTTTCGTGCTACACGAATAGCACTGCTTCATATACTTTTTAGGGTGCAATTCTTTTTTATTAAAACTGCGTGTAAATGCTCGGCGAAGCCATTTTAGTCTTCTATCTTCATACCATACTATTTTTTCTGGTTCGCCAAATTCTAATGCTTCTTTAATAATACTAGCATTGAGATGCGGGTCGTTTTTAACTCTGCTGTATCTTTCTGCATGAGCTGCAAAGACAAGTTCGTTATCCTTAACAACGGATATAGCGGCGTCATGGCCTTGTGCTGAAACTCCCCATACTGTCATAGATATATTAATAGTGTTACGGCTATAACACTATTTATTATTTTCTAGTAACAACTTTTCAATCTTGCCCCAATCAGGTATATTGTTCTTTTGCACTATTTTTAATAACTCTTCTTTTTCCATAGGGTGAAGAGTTTCAATAGACAACTCCTCAGGGACTTTTAGCAGATGTACTTCCCATCGAAACGGCCTAATTTTTTGTTTTTCTTCAATCCACTCTGGAAAACCTATCAATCCCGGCCAGGAGTGCTTGTGTATTAGTGTGTATACAGTTACAGAAAATTTTGTATTTTTTAGCAATTCATCTACAAACATGTTTACCTGTTCCCAATTAGACCCTTTTCTTGTTAATTCATTAACTTCTTTGTATCCGTCTATACTAACCATAAACTGTGCACTCTTACAACTGTTTAGTAGTTCCAGGTCTTCCGTTGTAAGCATAAACATTCCATTTGTAATATATTCTACGCTAACTTTAGAAAGATTTTTAACAGTTTTTAAAACACTACGATGTGTGCTGGTCATTAACGGTTCCCCTCCCATAAATCTAATTTTTTTTACA
>Ga0181568_10001944_pt1 | contig 18817 bp, 20 predicted proteins | sample 101ome_20_FD_133758 | JGI IMG/M metagenome (GOLD analysis project Ga0181568, IMG submission 133758) | Coastal salt marsh microbial communities from the Groves Creek Marsh, Skidaway Island, Georgia - 101404AT metaG (megahit assembly) | ecosystem: Environmental > Aquatic > Marine > Intertidal...
AGCATCATGTCCAGTCAGCTTGCCGTCAATGGCTTCGACAACCACGTAGCGATTGTTTGCTGCCGGGGCCGACAGGACCTCGCTGGTCACCTGAGTTTCCCAGAGCACCTCACCAGTGTCCTCATCCAGAGCAATGACGCTGGAGTTTTCTGTACCGACAAAGACTCGGCCGCCGCCGATACCGACCCCTCCGGTGATTTCATAATCCAGGCGCGTACGCCAGAGCCGGTTGCCGTTCTCACGGTTGACGGCCACCACGTTGCCGTTATTGCTGGCAGCGATCACCACCTCATTGGAAATGGCAGGCTTGAGACGGTTGTACTTGTCGCCCTGCCCGTTGCCGATGCTGATATTCCACTGCCGGCGCAGACCGACTTCCTCATCGAAATCCACCAGTTCGGCAGGCGCTTCCACGTCATCGTTACCAGACAGGAAACTGAACGGATTCCAGCCGCACCCTGCCAATAACAGGGTTGCAGTCAAAAGATAGGCCAGGCGCAGTGGAACAGTCATGATGGGCACTCGTTCAGCTGCTAAGGCTGCTCAGTTTCAGGTCAATAAAGGCAGCGTTCTCCGGCAGCAATGCCAGGGCACGTTCGTAGGCTGACCTGGCCAGTTCAATCTGGCCAAGCTGGACATAGGCATCCCCCTGCACTTCCGCATAACTGGCCGCCAGGCCACCGGGTTCAACCGCAGACACCAGGTCCAGTGCTGCCTGCGGCTCCTCCTGGGCGAGCTTGACGCGGGCCAGTTTCAGGCGTGTGCTGAGGAACAATTCAGGCTCGGCTTCCTGCATGAAGCCAAGCTCCTGGTTATCCAGAACCCAGCCCAGTTGTTCTGCCGCTGCGTCATATTCTTCCCGGCCAACATAGGCGCTGGCCAGCATCAGGGCGGCGTAGCGCACGTAAATACTGTCGGGAAACTCGCCTAGCAGCTGGCTGTAAGTGTCACGCATTGACGCCAGGTCCTCGTCGCTGACCGCGTTGTCCAGGTTGACGGCCATGGTTTCCATCATGGTGGCATAGATTTCCGAGGCACCCTCTTTTTCGGCATTCACATTGCCCTGCCACCAGCGGTTACCAAAAAACACCACGAGCACGAGCGCAATACCCATAAGCAGAGAGGTACCGTTTTCATTCCACCAGTTTTTCAGGGCTTCTAATTGTTCTTCATCACTTCCGTAACTAGCCAAAAGATTTCTCCAATCTGTAAAGTCAGTTAATAAAACAGCAGTACCTGGCGGCCTGCTGAATGTTATGGGTCAACCCTGTTTGATGACAAACAGGTTTTTAAATGTTCACACAAGCCCGCGGGCGACAGAGTAGCCACGTCACCGTCTTCATCCAGGGTCTTGAGCTTGATTTCTGCCAGCTCCTCGCTGCCTTCCAATATCACGGCCCACCGGGCACCGCTGGCATAGGCTTTCTTGAGCTGGCTATTATATTTACCGCCACCGCAGTGGGTCAAAACCCGTATACCCGGCAGTTCACGGCGCAAATCGGCCGCCAGCAGCATGGCCTGCTCCTGCACGCCTTCCCCGATGACCGCGACATAAATGTCGACCGACCTGTCAATGTCCGCCGGCAGGCGGGCCAGTTCTTCCAGCAGCAGAATCATGCGCTCCATGCCAAGCGCAAAGCCCACGCCCGGGGTATCGGTGCCGCCCAGCTGTTTTGACAGGCCATCATAGCGCCCACCGGAGCACACGGCTGACTGGGAACCCAGTTTATCCGTGGTCCACTCGAATACCAGGCCATTGTAATAGTCCAGGCCACGGACGAGACGTTCATTAACCTGATAGTGGATGCCGGCACGGGTCAGCATCTCAAGCAACTGGCTGAAGCCCTGAGCCGAGGCCTGGGAGATAAAATCCGGCATGCGTGGTGCGTCAGCCAGCAGGGCCTGGGTTGACGGGACCTTGCTATCCAGTATGCGTAATACATTCTTGTCCAGACGCCGGTGACTGTCCTCGTCGAGAGCACCTTCATGCTGTTTCAGATACTCACGCAATGCCTCCCCATAGCGCGCGCGGTCTTCGCTGGTGCCCAGGTTGTTCAGCTCCAGGGTGATGACATCAGCAATGCCGAGACGCTGCCAGAGGTCATGGCACAGCAGCAGGATTTCCGCCTCGATATCCACGCCGGGCATCCCAAAAGCCTCCACGCCCATCTGGTAAAACTGGCGATAGCGGCCTTTTTGGGGACGCTCATGGCGGTACATGGGGCCCATGTACCAGAGCTTCTGCGTCTGGTTGTACAACAGGCCATGCTGTTCCGCGGATCGCACACAACAAGCGGTCCCTTCCGGTCGCAGGCTCAGGCTGTCGCCATTGCGATCCTCGAAGGTATACATTTCCTTTTCCACGATATCGGTGACCTCACCGATCGAGCGCTTGAACAACTGGGTCTGTTCCACGATCGGGAAGCGGATTTCCCGGTATGCGTAGGCGGCCAGCAGGTCGCGCATGGTGTTCTCAAGGTAGTGCCATGCGGGAGTCTGGTCCGGCAGCACATCATTCATGCCGCGAATTGCCTGGATTTTAGCCAAAACTGCTTTCTGCCTTTCTTCTGGATTTACGGATCGGGAGTGTCAAAACGTGAACTGACGGGGCTAATGGCCACGGTGACAGCGTCTTTTCAATACCGGGTCATGCCTGTGACTTTTCGTTGTTCTGTGCCTGCTCTTTTTCCCTGACCTTTTGACGGATCATGGCTTCAAGTTCGTCCACCAGGTTTTCATTGCTGATCTTGTGGTGGGTTTCGCCATTGATATAGGACATGTTGACCGGCGTTGCCCCTGTCAGGCCGATGTCGGCCACCTTGGCCTCGCCCGGGCCGTTCACGATGCAGCCGACCACCGACACATCAATCGGTGTGGTGATATCTTCCAGGCGTGCTTCCAGCTCGTTTACCGTGGCAATGACATCGAAGTTCTGGCGAGAGCAACTGGGACAGGCCACCAGGTTGACGCCTTTCCGGCGCAGCCCGAGGCTTTTCAGAATGTCGAAACCGACCTTGATCTCCTCGACCGGGTTGGCGGCCAGGGAAATGCGGATCGTGTCTCCGATACCGTCCATCAGCAGCAGACCCAGGCCCACGGAGGACTTGACCGTTCCGCTGCGCAGGCCGCCGGCCTCGGTAATGCCCAGATGCAGGGGCTGTTCAATCTGTGGTGCCAGCTTGCGGTATGCCTCGACAGTCATGAAGACCTCCGAGGCTTTCAGGCTGACCTTGAAGTCCTGGAAATCGTAAGAATCCAGGATATCGATGTGGCGCATGGCGGATTCCACCATGGCATCGGCATTGGGTTCCTTGTACTTGCGCAGCAGCTCCTTGCCCAGCGAACCAGCATTGACGCCAATGCGCATGGGAACGCCCTTGCTGCGGGCGGACTCAATGACCGCCCTTACGCGGTCTTCACGACCGATATTACCGGGATTGATGCGCAGGCAGTCCACGCCGTATTCCAGCACCTTGAGAGCAATGCGGTAGTCGAAGTGAATATCCGCCACCAGCGGCACACGGGTACGCTCACGAATTTTCCGGAAGGCTTCCGCGGCATCCATCGTCGGCACGGAGACGCGCACGATGTCGGCGCCGACTTTTTCCAGGTCGGCAATCTGGGCCAGCGTGGCGTCCACATCGCAGGTGTCAGTATTGGTCATGCTCTGGACCGCAATGGGTGCATCGCCACCCACGGGCACATTGCCCACCATGATCTGGCGTGATTTGCGGCGTTTGATCGGGGATTCTGTACGCATTAGTTGGTTTCCGGCTCCAGTATGATCCGGGCAGAGTGGTCAGTGCGCATTCTGGACGTCAGGTCCACTGCGCGGGAATTGAAAGTGATATCGACCATGTTGGCATCGCCGACCAGGACATTAAATGGCGCCATGCCACGAATGGTCAGGTCGTCACCATTGCTGAGCATGTCATTATACAGGCGCGTGTTTTCACCATTGTCGACCTCGATCCAGCTGGCTCCACTGAAATGTACCTGGAGCAGGTCATTACCCTCACTTTCCAGATTCACCTGGCGACTGTCTGCCAGCTCGACAATGGTGTCATCGGGCAAACCTGCCGGGGTCAGCCCTGGCGTTGTCACGTCTTCCGCCATGGCATCAGCAGCGACCGTAACGGGGGATGCCTCCATCGCATCAGGCGCCGATAACGGTGCCTCTAAGTCATTCTCTGTCATGGCCACAGCCAGATCCGTGCCTGCAGCCTGTGCAGCGCTGGCAGCAACAACCCCGGCAGCATCCAGACTATCTTCGCTATCCCCCTCGGGTGCGGTGGCGGCACGTTCAACCAGGCCGGCCTGATCTGTCGCCAACTCGGCGGCTTTCTGAACAGGCTCCTCAAGGGGGGCGACCGGGCTGGCTGCAGTTTCGGCCCGCGCCACATTGGCAGGTGGTGAAGCGGCCATCGTCGCTGAAGAGCTCTTGTGGCTGGAGTACCACCAGCTCACACCAATGACCATGACGATGATGAGTGCTGCACAGATCATCCAGCGCATATTCTGGTCGTAGGCTTTTTTGGCACGAATCACTTTGGCTTCGGTTTCCTCGGATTCCTCCAAGGCCGACACGTACCGCTCGTAGCAGGTCATGACTTCCTCGACATCCACATCCAGAAGTTTGGCATAAGCCCGGAAGTAACCCTTGACGAAAGTTTTGCCCGGCAGCTTGTCGTACTGGTCAGTTTCCAGCGCCTTCACGTAATGCGCGGTCATGTGCAGAGCATCGGCCACACGGTTATGACTCAGGCCCAGTTCCTCACGGTGTTTTTTCAGTTTTTGACCAGGAGACGGCCAGTCGGAAACGGCGGGCGTTGCCGCTGCTTCTGCCGGATTATCCTGGAACTCACTGTCGTTCATTCAAATTCCTGTTGAAACAACGTGTATTCGGTACTGTCAGCATAATTGGTGCGAAGCAGTTCACCATACTGCAGGGCATTTGCCTCATTCTGTAAGGCCTGTTCCAGGCGGGCCCCGATGAGCAGGCTGCGGGCGCTGTGGCCCACACGGTAAAACTGGATCAGGGTGAGATAGTTGCGCCAGTAGGCACGGGCCTGGAGAACATCATTGCGACTGAGGTTGATGGCCGCCAGTTCCAGCGCTGAGCGCAGTTGGTTGGCATTGAGCTGCATGGCCCGCATGAAAGCCTTTTCAGCATTATCCGGGCGATTGAGCCGCAGTGCCGCGATGCCCATGTTTTCGAAAGCCTGCGAACGCTGCGGGTACTCGGTATCAGCCACGACCTGGGCCAGATGCTCGTAGGCGGCTTCAAAATCGCCCTGGGCAAAGAGAAAAGCAGCATAATTGTTGCGGGCCTTGGAATTGTCATTATCCACCCGGAGCGCTCGGCGGAAATTGTCATCAGCCAGTTCCGGCTCCCCTTCCCTGGCGTAAATCAGCCCCCACGTGGCGAACATCTCGCTGTTGTTGGCATCGATTTCGGCGGCATTACGCAGGTGGCGCTTGGCATTGGCCAGGTCGTTTTCTTCCAGGTACCCAACCGCAAGCTTCAGGTAGTTTTCCAGAGCAGCCTCGTCATCGGTTTCCACGTTGAAGACGGGATTGATGGTTTCGGTGGTACAGGCAGTCAGCAGGCACAGGATGCACGTAGCCATAAGCACGATATTGCGTATATTCACTGCGTTGCTTGCCTCATTTACTGGTCGAAAACTGTCCAAATACGCATTAGCGGGCAATCTGCCCGAAAAATTTGCTGATTTTACCTTATTTTACTGAATCTTTAGATGTTGCACCGGGGTGCTTTGTTCCCCGCTCTGCTGCATTTTGGCCAGATACCGGGCACTGCGCCGGGTCTGGTCATCCACCTGCCCGATCAGCTGCCCACAGGCCGCCCCGATATCGTCGCCACGGGTGGTCCGGATGGTTGTCGTATAGCCAGCATCGCGCAGAATTTTCTGGAATGTGGAGACCGCCGAGCTGCTGGAACGGCGGAACTCGGAGCCGGTAAACGGGTTGAACGGAATCAGGTTGATCTTGCAGGGAGTGTCGCGCAGCAGCTCAGCGAGTTCACGGGCATGCTGGCGATGATCATTCACGCCGGCAATCAGGATATATTCAATCGTAGCCACGCGGCTGTCCGGTAACGCTTCAAGGTAGGCGTTGGTACTGCGCAGCAGTTCCTTGATGGGGTACTTGCGATTGATGGGCACGATCTGGCTACGCAACTCATCATTGGGCGCATGCAGCGAAATGGCCAGGGATGCGTCGGTGTATTCACGCAGGCGATCCAGTGCCGGTACCACACCGGAGGTACTGATGGTGACACGGCGCTTGGACAGCCCGTAGCAGTTGTCTTCCATCATCAGGCTGATGGCATTCAGGACATTGTCGAAATTGAGCAGCGGTTCGCCCATGCCCATCATGACCACGTTGGTCACCCTCCGCGGTTTCTTGGTGCCAAAGGCATCCAGTTCGCGCTTGGCCAGCCACAACTGGCCAATGATTTCGGCGGTGGTCAGGTCACTGTTGAAGCCCTGTTTGCCGGTGGCGCAGAAGGCGCAGTCCAGGCTGCAGCCGGCCTGGGATGAAATACACAAGGTGCCGCGTCCGGCTTCGGGTATGAAAACCGTTTCCACGCTGCTGCCGCTTTCCACCTCGACAACCCACTTGAAACAGCCGTCGGCGGCATCGAAACGCTGCTTGACCCTGGGCGGCCTGACTTCCGCGGTTTCTTTCAGGCGCGCGCGCAGGTCCTTGCTGATGTTGGTCATCTCATCGAAGTCGGTGACCCCGAACTGATGAATCCATTTCAGCAGCTGTATAGCGCGAAAAGGCTTTTCCCCCTGTTCAGAGAGAAAAGCCTCCATTTGTTGCCTGCTCAGACCAAGCAAGTTGGTCAGCTGTTGCGGCATGTTGGAATTACCTCATCAGAATTTGCGCGGGCAAATTTCCTCGTCCTTGAAAAAGTAGCCGATTTCACGCTCGGCAGAAGCCGGGGAGTCGGAACCGTGGACGGCATTGGCATCGATGGACACAGCGAAGTCGGCACGGATGGTGCCAGCAGCAGCTTCGGCCGGGTTGGTGGCACCCATTAGCTCGCGGTTGCGGGCGATAGCGTTTTCACCTTCCAGGACCTGGACAATCACCGGGCCTGAGGTCATGAATTCCATCAGATCGGCAAAAAAGCCCTTGCCTTTGTGTTCAGCGTAAAAACCACCGGCAGAGTCTTCGTCCAGCTGGACCATTTTCATGGCAACAACCTTCAGACCGCCTTTTTCAAACCGGGTGACGATTTCACCAATCACGTTTTTGCCAACGGCATCCGGCTTGATGATGGATAAAGTACGTTCAACTGACATGCATTGTTCTCCGCTTGGATATCATTATTCTGGGTATTCCCTGGTACCCGGGGACCGGGTCGGGAAAAACGCCGTATTGTACGCGCCTTTGCCCAGATTTTGTACCTGAAAGAGAGCGAAGGCGCCGCAGGCGGAACGGGCTGCGCCCGTTCCAGGGGACAGACCGCGAAGCGCTCTGTCCCTGATTATCAGGCTCACCTCATTCGCATAGTCTGTGCCTGAGCAACCCCATCGGGGTTGGTCTGGCACGTGGAGTTATAGCCGCCAATAGCGGCTACAACTCCTCAATCCAGGCCATCTGTATAGCCTCAAGGATCTTCTCCCCGGAACGTTTCGGGTCATCAATAAAACCATCGAGTTCGCAGACAAGCCGGTGCAGGTCCACGAAATTGATGGTGCGGGGATCCGTATCCGGGTGGTTTTCCGCCAGCTCAATGGCAATATCCAGGGTATCTGTCCACTTCATGGTGAGCTCCGGCGTGTCAGTGATTTTCTGACACCATATTGATGGTGTATTTAGGGATTTCCACGACCAGGTCGGTATTGGTCACCCTGGCCTGGCAGCCCAGACGGGACTCCGGTTCCAGCCCCCAGGCCTTGTCCAGCATGTCATCCTCTTCCTCGGTGGACTCCGCCAGGGAATCAAACCCCTTACGAACGACGACATGACAGGTCGTGCAGGCACAGGACTTCTCACAGGCATGTTCCAGGGCGATGCCGTTTTTCAGAGCAATATTGAGGATGGTCTCGCCGGCAGGCGCATCCACTTCCTTGCCTTCCGGGCAAATATCATGGTGCGGTAAGAATCGGATGGTTGGCATAACGCGGATCTTTCCTCGGGGTAATTAATCGTATTCTTCTATCTTGTGACCGGCCAGGGCTGTCTTGATCTGGGAATCCATGCGGCGCCCGGCAAATTCCAGGCTGGCCTCATTCAGTGCTTCGGCGGCCCGATGAATGGCTTCGCTGTCCTCACCCTTGATGAGTTGGGCCAGAGCTGCCATGCCGGATTCCAGGGCTGCATATTCCTCAGCGTTGAGCAGGGTTTTGCCATCACTGGCCAGGGCGCTCTCAAGCGCCTCGATAATACGCTGCGCCTCTACACGGTTTTCCTGGAGCGAACGCGCCGCCTTGTCGGTGGCTGCCGCGGCATAGGAATCGGTAATCATGCGTTCGATGTCTTTTTCCGCCAGGCCATAGGAGGGTTTGATGACGACACTGCTGGCTACACCGGTGCTCAGCTCCCGGGCATGTACTTCCATCAAGCCATCGGCATCAACCTGGAAGGTCACTTCGATGACGGCTGCACCCGCGACCATAGGCGGAATGCCCCTGAGGTCGAATTTCGCCAGTGAGCGGCAATCGGCTACCAGCTCCCGCTCTCCCTGCAGGACATGCAGCGACATAACGGTCTGACCATCCTTGGAGGTGGTGAACTGCTGGGCACGGGCGACGGGAATGGTGGTATTGCGGGGTATGATTTTTTCCATGAGTCCACCCATGGTCTCGATGCCCAGGGACAGCGGAATGACATCGAGCAGCAGGATTTCATTACCATACTTGTTGCCGGCCAGGACATCGGCCTGCAGGGCCGCGCCCACGGCAACCACCTGGTCGGGATCGATTTCGGTATGCACTTCTGACTGGAAGAATTCGGCAACACGCTCACGTACCCGGGGCGTTCGGGTCGAACCACCCACCATGACCACATCGGCAATCTCATCAAGGGACACCTGGGCATCGCGCAGTACGCGGCGGCAGGCCTTGATGGTCTTGTCGATCATTGGATCCACTAGGGCGTCGAACACCTCCCGAGTCAGGGTGCCCTGCCAGTCCGCAAAACGAATGTCAGTGCGATCGCTGTCGGTCAGGGCATGTTTGGCCTGGCGGGCGGCGGCTGCCAGGACATTGCGCTCGCCAAACGAGATCGTGTTTTCCATGCCGGCCTGGTCCAGTACCCACGCCATGATGGCACGATCGAAATCATCGCCGCCCAGCGCGGCATCGCCACCGGTCGCAAGGACCTTGAACACACCCTGCTCCAGGCGCATGAGGGACACATCAAAGGTGCCACCACCGAGATCGTAAATGATGACCGTTTCTTCTTGCTTGCGATCAAGGCCATAGGCCACGGCAGCTGCCGTGGGTTCGCTCAGCAGCCGCAACACCTTGATGCCGGCCAGTTTTGCCGCATCCTTGGTGGCCTGACGCTGGGCTTCGTCAAAATATGCGGGCACCGTGATGACGGCACCGTCAATATCACCACCAAACTCCTCTTCGCCCCGGTGTGCCAGGACCTTCAGGATATCGGCAGAGACTTCCACCGGGCTCTTGTCACCGGCTGCAGTCCTGATCAGGGGCATGCCCCCGTTCGAGTCCGGAATAATTTCGTAGGGCAGCTCGTACTGAATATCATCAAAGCCACGACCCATGAGGCGCTTGACAGAAGAGATGGTGTTCGCGGAATCGTCAGCCCCCTGGACTACAGCCTCATCGCCGACCCGGCTTATGCCGTCGCCCTGGTAATGCACCACGGATGGCACCAGGCAATGCCCGGCATGATCGCACAGGGTATGCACCTTGCCTTCATTGGCCACTGCGACCAGGGAATTGGTCGTGCCCAGGTCGATGCCAACGGCGCGCTTACGAACGGCGTGTGCTTTGGGCTTGCTTTGCCCGGGTTCTGCTATATTCAGTAAAGCCACAGTAAATCGCTGTTATGTTGTGCTGTTCAGTAGTCCAGAAGTTTTTCTTCGACCGTATCGATTTCGGTCAGCAACTTGTCAAGAAACTGCATCTGGTTGTATGTGCGTTTGGCACCGGGAAAATCCTGCTGATCGAATTGCGCCTGAAAACGGTCCAGTGCCGCATCGCGGTCCTGGCCGACCTGACGCTTGAGACCCTCCAGCCCATCCATGTCCTCGCTGGCAAACAGGGCTTCCAGCTCTTCACGCAGCATAAGCTGATGCATGAGAAAGTCTTCGCCAAAGTGGGCCTGGTTGTGTTCCTCAGGGTCAACACCCTGGCGCTTCAGGAGATAAGCGGCGCGCCTCAGGGGCGACTTCAGGGTGTCATAGCCGTCATTGACCAGGCTAGTTTTCTGAATGGCCTGCAGTCGTTCAGCGTCTTCCCCCCCGGCAACCTTATCGGGATGATATTGGGCCTGCAGGGTTTTGTACTGGCTCTCCAGCCGGGCGGTGTCGACAGGAAACTGTTCCGGCAGGTCAAACAGCCGGAAAAAATTATCGAAATGTGAATGATCGGAAGCTGACACCGCGAATAACGTGCGAAGGCCGGAAGACAGGCTCAGACGCTGAAGCTTTCGCCACAGCCGCACTCGCCCTTGGCATTCGGGTTCTTGAATTCGAAACCTTCGTTGACCCCTACCTTGACGAAATCCATTTCGGTGCCGTCGAGGTAGACTAGGCTTTTGGGATCTACCACGATCTTGATGCCGCTGTCCTCGAAGACCTCGTCCTGCTCATTGGGCTCATCAACGAATTCCAGAACATAAGCCATGCCCGAACAGCCGGTGGTGGTCACGCCCACGCGTATACCTACGCCCTTGCCACGACTGGCTAACTGGTCGGCTACATGCCTGGCGGCGGATTCTGTCAATGTAATGGCCATGTCTGGTGTCCTGCTACTGCGGTTTCTTGATTCCTGACGATCAGGATTCGGGGCTTTCGGCGGCTTCCGTGATTTCGCCACGCTTTTTCTTGACGTCACTGATCGCGGCCTTGATGGCATCTTCAGCCAGGACCGAACAGTGAATCTTCACCGGCGGCAGGCCCAGCTCTTCGGCGATCTCGGTGTTACGGATCTTGGCGGCATCTTCAATGGTGCGACCCTTGACCCACTCGGTCAGCAGGGAACTGGAGGCAATCGCCGAGCCACAGCCATAGGTCTTGAACTTGGCATCCTCGATCACACCTTCCTTGTTGACCTTGATCTGCAGACGCATGACATCACCACAGGCAGGCGCACCGACCATGCCGGTGCCGACACTGTCGTCATTGTCATCGAGCCTGCCCACATTGCGGGGGTTTTCATAATGGTCGAGTACTTTGTCTGTATAGGCCATGTTGTTACCTGTTCCTGTTTGACTAGTGTATTTTTTTGATTTACCAAGATGACCCAGCGACCCTCTTGTCTCTTATCTCTGGTTTCTCTTAGCGCTGTTATTAATGCGCTGCCCACTGCACCTGGCTGATATCAACGCCGTCTTTGAACATGTCCCACAGCGGTGACAGTTCACGCAGTTTACTGACCGCTTCCCGGACTTTGGCAACGGCAATGTCGACATCCTCTTCTGTAGTGAAACGGCCGATGCTGAAGCGCAGTGAACTGTGGGCCAGCTCATCGTCCATACCCAGCGCCCGCAACACGTAGGAGGGCTCCAGGCTGGCAGAGGTACAGGCCGAACCGGAAGACACGGCCAGGTCTTTCAGGGCCATGATCAGTGATTCACCTTCCACAAAGTTAAAGCTGACATTGATGTTACCCGGCACACGCTGCTCGAGGTCACCGTTGATATAGACCTCTTCCATGCCTTCCAGGCCTTTGAGGAAACGGTCCCTGAGCACTCTCTGGCATTCAGCCTCTTCATGCATTTCGGCCTTGGCAATACGAAAAGCTTCGCCCATGCCCACGATCTGGTGGGTCGGCAATGTGCCTGAGCGCATGCCGCGCTCGTGGCCACCGCCATGCATCTGGGCTTCCAGGCGTACCCGCGGCTTGCGGCGCACGTACAGGGCACCAATGCCTTTCGGGCCATAAATCTTGTGGGCAGAAAACGCCATCAGGTCAACCGGCATATCCTCGAGATCGATATCGGTCTTGCCGGCGCTCTGGGCGGCATCAACGTGGAAGATCACTTTGTTTTCGCGGCAGATGGTGCCGATGGCCTTGATGTCGTTGATCACACCAATCTCATTGTTCACGTGCATCAATGACACCAGGATGGTGTCTTCACGGATTGCTGCCGCGACCTGTTCGGGTGTAATCAGACCCTTGTTGTCAGGGTCTAGATAAGTGACCTCAAAGCCTTCACGTTCGAGCTGACGGCAGCTGTCAAGCACGGCCTTGTGTTCAATCTTTGAGGTAATGATGTGCTTGCCACGGTTCTTGTAGAAGTGCGCTGCGCCCTTGATTGCCAGGTTGTCGGATTCGGTGGCACCGGAGGTCCAGACAATTTCTCGGGGATCACAGTTGATGAGGTCGGCCACATACTGGCGCGCTTCTTCCACAGCTTCTTCTGCTTTCCAGCCAAACAGGTGAGAGCGAGAAGCGGGGTTGCCGAAATTGCCCTCAACAGTCAGGCACTCAACCATCTTGTCACGAACGCGCGGATCGACGGGGGTAGTGGCTGAGTAGTCAAAGTAAATTGGAATCATTATGGCTCCGATGCAGTGTTGCTATTAGTTTCAGTATGTTCAGTAAAAAATCGTTCAGTGTGTTTACGTCAAATCAGCTGCAGCAGTTTAAAAAAAGGCCTGTCTTGCACTATTTGCCTGTTTTATCTGTTACCTGTGCGTACCTATACGCCTATGAAATCGAACTAGCGACAATCCGATCCGGCGAGGACGGCAAATTGCTAATGTTGTCATTGGCGCTGTCTGCACTGTCTGGATTGCGCCTTTCTCGCCCTTGCCGCTCCGCAGTCTGCATCATCCGCTCGTGCTGGTTGCGGGCGATCGCTTCGATCTCGCGCTTGGAGACCAGGTCCGCAAGCGTGATGTTGCTGAGAAACTGATGAATCTGTTCGCTCAGGTCCTGCCAGAGATGATGGGTGAGGCAAATTTCTCCGCCATGGCAGTCGCCTTTGCCCCGGCACTTGGTGGTATCCATGGACTCACTCACGGCATCAATGATTTCCGCGACGTCAATTTCGGAATCTTTCTTGCCCAGCAGATAGCCTCCACCGGGACCACGCACGCTGCTGACTAGGTCCTGCTTGCGCAGTTTGGCAAACAGCTGCTCCAGGTAAGACAGAGAAATATCCTGGCGTTTGGAAATATCACTCAGCGTTACCGGCCCTTTGTTGGCATTGATGCTCAGATCCAGCATCGCCGTCACGGCATAACGCCCTTTGGTCGTCAGTCTCATTAGTTCAGCCCCATGTGGTTTGCCTGTTAGGATTCAGGGCAGAAATTATGCAAAAACCCACTAATTTGGTCAAGTATATAACGCAGTAAGTTAGTCAGGTATCAGCCCGCGTAAGCTGTTCAGGTATCGGCGCGGTTCCCGGCCTTGTCCAGGTGTGTCTGGATAGCGGTCAACATGCCACGTAAGATATTGATTTCCATGCGATCAGGGCGAATGCGGGTGTAGAGGCGCCGCAATCGGGTCATGAGCTGACGCGGCGCCTTGGGATCCAGGAAGTCGATTCGGGTCAGCACTTCCTCAAGGTGGGCCATGTAGCCATCCATGTCGGCGACCGTAGACAGCGGCTGGTCCCAGTCATCCTCGGTGGCTGCGTCCCGGGCGTCTTCTGCTTTCAGGGCGGCGCGGTGAATCTCGTAGCACAGCACCATCACGGCTGCTGCCACATTCAGCGAGGAGTATGCCGGATTGGTAGGAATCTGGACGTGGAAATGGCACTGGCGCAGCTCTTCGTTACTCAAGCCGCTGTCCTCGCGGCCGAAGACCAGGGCCACACTGTTCTGGCGACAAGCGGCGACCAGTTTTTCCCCGCATTCTTCGGGCGTCACCATGGGCCAGGGGATACCGCGGGACCGGGCACTGGTGCCAATGACCAGGCCACAATCGGCAATGGCAGCTTCCAGTGTATCGACTACGACAGCGTTATCGAGCACATCCAGGGCCGAGGCTGCTCGGCCCAGGGCGACACCTGAAGGAAAGTCCTTCGGACTGACCAGATACAGATTGCTTAAGCCCATATTCTTCATGGCGCGCGCAGTCGCGCCGATATTCCCGGGATGGGAAGTCTGCACGAGTACGATGCGGATAGCGGAAAGATCTTGCATCATTTGGTCCTGGCGGCTGGGATTTCAGGGCGCGCATGATAGCAGAAATCAGCCGCAAGCTGACCTAGCCGGCACCTTCTCTGCTCTACTTATGAATTACCTTTTGCTATGATGCGCAGCAATTTTATCGACCGGTCATGATCCCGCCCCTGATATGCATGCCATTACCAACATCGGCCTGAGAGCCGCCCGCATTGCCTCCGAAGCAATCCTTGAAGCCTGGGACCGGCCTGACCGCATCAAGGTCACGGAAAAAGCCCGCAATGACTATGTCACTGATATCGATAAAAAGGTCGAGGACATTCTCGTCGAGCATATTCGCAAGTCATATCCGGAACATGGTTTTGTGTGCGAGGAAGCCGGCCTGATCGAAGGTGATGACAAGGACACGGTCTGGATCATTGACCCCATCGACGGTACCCGCAATTTCATTCTCGGGCTGCCCCACTTCTGCATCTCCATGGCCTGCATGAAAAAGGGCAAGCTGGAGCACGCAGTCATTGTTGATCCGGTCAAGGGCGAGGAATACACCGCCAGCCGCGGCAGTGGTGCCCAGCTCAACGGTCATCGCATGCGGGTAGGCAGTCGCAACGGAATTGGAGGTGCCACCATCAGCATGAGTTGCGCCGGCCTGAAAAACTACGACACGCTCATGCAAATTCAGCAGGCCATGAAGGGGACAGCTGGCGCCATCAGGATGACCGGCTCGGCTGCACTCGACCTGGCCTACCTGGCCGCGGGGCGTACCGATGCTGGCTGGATGTCTGGCATGCACCAGTGGGATGTGGCAGCAGGGATTCTGCTGATCCGTGAAGCCGGTGGTCTGATCAGTGATTCCAGTGGCAACCCGGATTGCCTGGAAAGCCGCGACCTGGTGTTCAGCAACGCCAAGTGCTTCAAGCCCTGGCTAAAGTTGGTCGCGAAGGCGAGTTAATCCCGAACGCAAGCGGTATGGACTTCGCCCATTCCAGGGGAAAGACCGCGCAGCGCTCTGTCCCTGTCTCACTTGGAATCCCTATGGAAGCGCGTCCGCTTCCTCCCCTTCCTTCTCCGGCGGCATCAGGTCTTCCTTGCTGACTTCCATGTAGGTCAGGATTTCTGACGCCACATAAATGGACGAGTAGGTACCGATCACGATACCCACGATCAGTGCCGTGGCGAAGCCGTGAATCATTTCGCCGCCAAACAGGAACAGCGCAAGCAGCACCAGCAAGGTGGTACCCGATGTGATCAGCGTCCTGTCCAGGGTCTGGGTGATGGAATAGTTGATGACATCAATCGGGTCGGTCTTGCGCAGGATGCGAAAGTTCTCACGTATACGGTCAAAGACGACGATGGTATCGTTGAGCGAGTATCCGATCACCGCCAGCACTGCCGCGAGCACGGTGAGGTCGAAGTCGACACCGAAAAAGGCAAAGAAACCCAGCACAATCGTCACGTCATGGGCCAGCGCGGCTACCGCCCCAACGGCAAACTTGTACTGGAAGCGCAGCGAGATGTAGATCATGATCATGATCAGCGCTACCAGCATGCCAAGGCCACCCTGCTCCCGCAGTTCTTCACCTACCTGGGCACCAATGAAGCCGGTGCCAAGAATCTCCACATCGGAATCCGAGTTCGCCTGCAAGGCGGCCAGGACGATATCCGTTGCCTGCGCAGCCGTTACCTGGTCAAGATCGGCCGACCCGGTTTCTTGGATGCGAATCTGGACATCCCGGTCAGTACGAAAGTTCACCACTTCAAAATTCTGGTAACCCGCCTCACGGATGGTGGAACGGATGTCTTCCAGGTTGGGTACTTCGGAGTAGGACACCTGGATCTGGGTGCCGCCGGTGAAATCCAGGCCGTACTGCATGCCGTTGACGATGAACGAGCCGATCGACAGCAACAACAAGACTGCCGAAAACACCGTGGTCGGGTTGCGGTAATCCATGAACTTGATGACTTTCATCTCACTCATCTCAGCTTTCTCCGATAGCCGGCTTTGACGCCGGGGCTGGAATCTTCATGCCGATGGAAATGCTTTTCACATTTTTGCCGCCATAGATCAGGTTGATGATCGCACGGGTCACCATGATGGCCGTGAACATCGAGGTCATGATGCCGATGGACAGGGTCACGGCAAAGCCCCTGACCGGACCGGTACCGACTGAGTAGAGGATGATCGCTACCAGGAATGTGGTGATATTGGCATCGAAGATGGTAATGAAGGCACGACCGAAACCGCTGTCTATAGCACGCTGCACCGACATCCCGGCTTTCAGTTCCTCCCGGATGCGGGCAAAAATCAACACGTTGGCATCTACCGCCATACCGACGGTAAGCACGATACCGGCGATACCGGGTAACGTGAGCGTGGCCCCGATGATCGACATCAGCGCCACCAGCAAAACCAGGTTAACCGCCAGCGCAATGTTAGCCGCCAGTCCGCAAACGCGATACCACAGCAGCATGAACAGCACGACCAGGCCGAGTCCGATCTGCACAGACAGCAGGCCCTTGTCGATATTTTCCTGCCCCAGGCTTGGCCCGATGGCGTACTCCTCAAGGAAGTACATCGGGGCCGCCAGGGCGCCGGAACGAATCAGCAGGGCAATGTCATTGGCTTCCTGGGAAGACGCTAGGCCGGTGATGCGGAACTGACGCGGCAGGGCCGTCTGGATATTGGGTGCACTGATGACACGCTCTTCCGTGTAGGGCTCGGAACGGGAAACCAGTTCGCCTTCGGCATTACGTTGGGTAACGGTGCGGGTCTTGGTTTCCACCAGCAGGATGGCCATTCGGCGGCCGATGTTGGCGCGGGTGACCTCGTTCATCTGACGGGCGCCAACGGCATCCAGGGAAATATTGACCTGCGGTAAACTGGTCTGGGGATCAAAGGACGACTGCGCCTGGGTCACGTTGTCACCACTGACTATGATATCCCGATCAATCAATAGCGGCCCGCCGGTGCGTGGATCTGTATATTCCATAGTCGTGCCAGGTGCTGCACCGGGTTCTGCCACCAGATGGAACTGCAGGGTGGCCACGGCGCTGATAATGCTCTTGGCACGAGCCGGATCCTGGATACCAGGCAGCTCGATGATGATGCGATCACTGCCCATCGGTGCCACATTGGGTTCCTTCACGCCGAGTTCATCCACACGTGAGCGTAGTGTCGTCAGGTTCTGTTGAACGGCATATTCGCGCAACTGCTGGGCAGCCAGTTCGTTGATCGTGTAATACAGCAGGAAGTCACCACCGGTTTCCGCTGTGCGGAACTGGTAATCGGGGAATTCGTCGCGCATCAGGGCAATGGCCGCCGAGCGGGTTTCGGCATCCAGGAAACGGATGGCGATGCGATTCTGGCTATCCACTTCCAGGGGCGGCCGGTAACGCAGGTTGTTTTCACGGAACAGGGTACGCATGGTGGCCACGGAATCACTCAACTGCTGGCCGGATGCCGCTTCCATGTCCACTTCCATGAGGAAATGCACACCGCCCTGCAGGTCGAGACCGTAGGACATTGGTCCAGCGCCCAGGGATTCTAGCCAGTCCGGTGTATTGGGGGCCAGGTTCAGGGCCACGATGTATTCGTCAGGCAGCGCCAGGTTGATGACCTGCTGTGCGCGACTTTGCTGGTCGGCATTACGCAGCCTGATCAGGCCGTTACCGTCCTCAATGACGGCGTCAAAAAAGTCGATGCCGTCAGCCCCGAGAGCGAAGGTGGCGCTGTCGAGCGCACTCTGATCGACGATGCCACTGTCGTGGGAAATCTGGATGGCCGGGTCAGGCGCATAGAAATTGGGAGCAGCGTAGATAAATCCCAGGATCGCTATGAAGACGATCAGCAGGTTTTTCCACAGCGGGTATTTGTTCATCATGGCCTGTTACCAGTGGTGAAATCGGACGGGTGGATCAAATGGATTTGATCGTACCCTTGGGCAGCACCGCCGTGATGGCGGATTTCTGCAGCTTGATTTCCACGTTGTCGTGAATCTGGACAACCACGTAATGGTCATCAACCTTGGTCAGCTTGCCGAGAATGCCGCCGTTGGTCATGATCTCGTCGCCCTTGTTCAGGCTGCCCATTAGGTCTTTGTGCTCCTTGGCACGCTTGGACTGGGGACGCCAGATGATGAAATAAAAGATCAGGGCAAAGCCGCCGAAGAAAATCAGGTTGAACAGAGCGGAAGGTTCCTGCGCGCCGGCCTCGGCCTGGGCGTAGGCGGAACTGATAAAGAAATCCATAGATGTCCCCGGTTATTGTTATTGCCTGGCATGGTCCTGGCAGCAAGCTGCGGCATACGTGCAACAACTAATTAATGAAATTCAAGCGGTTATGGTTGCAACCTGTGGCCTGAAGCGATGCTTTTTCAGGCCTGCGACTCTTCCAGAAAACGCTGCTGCGCATGGAAGGATTTCGCGAAGGCGGCCAATGTACCCCTTTCTATAGCGCCACGCAAATCAGCCATCAGGCGCTGGTAATAGTGCAGGTTGTGGACCGTATTGAGC
>Ga0181568_10001948_pt1 | contig 18793 bp, 10 predicted proteins | sample 101ome_20_FD_133758 | JGI IMG/M metagenome (GOLD analysis project Ga0181568, IMG submission 133758) | Coastal salt marsh microbial communities from the Groves Creek Marsh, Skidaway Island, Georgia - 101404AT metaG (megahit assembly) | ecosystem: Environmental > Aquatic > Marine > Intertidal...
ATGGCTGTAGCCTCTGCAGTAGATGTTCCATAATATGGAAGATTTACTCCTCCCATAAATACATTTATAGTTGTAGCAGTAAGAGTATAAGCATCAAAACTTGAATTAACAAGAACATTATTATTTTTATCAACAGGTAAACTTTCAAAAGAATTACTATTAATTACAGCAATTCCTCCAAACCCTTTCTTTGATTTTGAAAATCCCTGAGCTATATTTATAACCCCTGATGAAGACGTAGTATCTACTTCAGGGTACACTTGAATACCAAGAGATGCCGTATTTGCAGTCCAGCCGTTTATTGAAAACTCATGATCCCCAAGAACTGTTAAATTACCATTAAAACTTACGGCACCTTTATTAAAGTAACCGTCAGAATTTTCAGTATATTTTATAAAATATTTATTCTCTTTTTCGTCGTAGGAAAGATCATTCCAATCAGTTTCGCTTCCTTGCGAAGTAACTCCATTAACAGTAACAGTGTAAGGAGAAAGAATTTTATCGCCTCGTCCAACCTCTATAGTTGTTCCTGAATTTTCTGCTGTTGCGAATCCCGCTGCATTTGTATTTGAATCATAGGCAGCGTCTATACTTCCAGCACCATCGGTAACAACAGTATGGCTAGGATTACTAAGAATTACCCACTTTCCTCCGTTCCCTGCGTGAACTCCGATAATAGATACTTCATCGAATGCTTCTACTACTGTAGTTGGATCATCTTCTTCAGCAACTTCTACTTTTACTGTAAACTGTTTTTGTAGCTTAGTATTGTTCCAATTACCTAGATAAGTACTTGGTAAAGCAATAGTAGCGGTTGAAATAAAGTCATTTCCAGTACCTGAGTCATTTTCTTTGAACGTGCCCCAAGTATATCCGTTTTGAGTGCTGTCGCTAGTAGTAAAAGCTGAATCATCTGCAAAATCTTCTATAAGAGTCCATTTAAATTGCGGATTTGTAAAGTTAAAAGCTTCCGCAGTAAGTGTTATTGTAGTATCTGCTCCGTTTAATGAAGGATTTGCACCGCTTTCGTCGTAAATAATGCTATAATCTTCAGAGGTTAAATGAACTGTTTTACCATCAAGTCCATCTGACCCTGAAGTTACTTTTGTAATCTGACCAGTACCAAAAGCATTAATATCTATTGCTTTTGACTCTCTTACTTCCGCTGTAATTACAAGAGGTTCGGCTTCTTCAAAAGGTATATTATCAGATTCGTTCGGGTTAGCTCCTGTTGCTATAACTTCACTATAAAAGAATCCTCCAGTATTTGTTGGATTATTCCAAGTCGCCGTGTAGTCACTTCTATCTACTCCATTGCCCCCGCCCTCTACTTCTACAATTCTAAATTGTGGATTTTTAAATCCGATCGCATCAATTCTAGCTGTTATATCCCCATTTACATTGGTAGTCTGAGTAGTGCCATCCGCATTATACTGAAGAACAGAAGTCGAAGGAGTCACAAGAACTTGAAGGCCTTCTACAACTAATCCAGGATCTACGGTAATAAACTTGTCTAAAATAAATTGATGCGCACTTGCAGAGTTATCATAACCGCTCCACTTAACTCTTCCAAATACGGCATCATTATTATACCCAGGTCTATAATTAAGTTTATATATGGGTCGACTACTAATATCTTCATCAAAGCTTCTATCAAGAAGTACAGTAGTACTGTCTATAATTGCAGTTACTTTTGCAGCTTTTACCTTACTTGGAAATATATATCCAGTATATGAGGTAAAAGTTCCTCCAATATCGGAAGAAGATACTAAGTGCTTAGAAAGTATTGCTTTACCATTTCCCGAACCAGCTGCAGATGCTGTAAAAGTACTTCCTACAGTAGCAGTACCGGATACTCCTACGTCTGCCCAAGTCGTAGTAGTTCCTACAGAAATAATAGTATACTCTTCGTCTACTATAAAACTTCCCGCGGTTTCTTCTACACTAGCAGGATTCACTGCTGCTTCATATGTTTTATAGAGTAGGCATAAGTTAAATTGCGAAGGGTTTAAGCCATTATGGTAGTCAACATTTACATAATAATAGTTTCCATTAAGAGGGCTGAGATCTCCTGCATTCCCATATTCTACTCTTTCGAAACTTACTATATCCCCATTTCGCCAATTAAGGGTATTTTTTATATTAATATTCGTAGACGCAGTACCCGGGCCTTCTTCTTCAAAGTAAGCACGAATATCTACTTCTGCGGTTTGTTTGGAGGAAAGAATGGAAATATTATCTAGTTTATAATGGGCGAAATCAATATCCCTTCCTGCAAAATGAACAATATCTCTAAGGTTCAGGGAGAGATTACTTGATCCTACTAACTTATTAGAACCTTTTGCCAATGATGCATTATTAAGTTCGTCCCAAGTCTGAGAAGCTCCTCGATATCCAGAAATGCTAATCCACTGAATAGAGGGTATCTCAGCATCCCCCAATTCTGGAATTTTTTGCATAAAGGGCAGCCCATCTAAACTTGTAGTGTTCCAATGAGCTAAGGTACAGTTTCCTCCATCAAAAAGCAAGTAGTGCCAAGTTGAATCTGGTTTGGTTCCATCTACTCCTCTATCCGCAGGATAAGTACCTGGCGAATACTCTGCACGAGGAAATCCATTATTTACTAATCCATAAAGAGGAACATCATTTAGAGAGACACTAATTGCTGCAGTATTAGCAGAGCTTAAAGTAAATTCACTTCCAATAGAGTGACCTATAGGAGTAGAACTTTCCCATTCCAACCTATACAAAGAGTCATAGTCTAAAGAATCAGACCCGGCTACCTTATAAAAAGTACTATTCGCAATTAATCCTTTTGGTAGTCCTCCTACTACTCTAGGAATATCGGTTGCAAAAGGATCATCCACGGCATATTCTGTAGATGTATATCGAGAGTAATTTTGTTTTCTTGATACAGTGCGAACTCTAAATACGTATTGACCATCAGGAACTCCTGTGAATGAGATAGAATTACGAGTAGTTCGTAAAGGACTAGGCATCTCTGGGACATTATGAGAAACTTCATACTCACTAAAGAAAGAATAGTCTCTTGTGCCAGTAACCCCGGGGCTAATAGTATAGCTTTCTTGCGGAGTTGTCCATTCTATATCGAATTCTTCTCCTCGTTTTGTGGAGTCTGTTTTAAGAACCACATAAATATTTTCCGGAGCCGGAACATCCTCATCAGTATTTTCAGTTGTAGGAAATACATTTTCTGGAGTTGCTCCTAAACTATAGTCTTTATCTACAGCATCATACTTAATATTATAATGCTCTACTGCAGAAAGTCCATAAGTATTTTTTTCATCACTCTGTGCAATTCCAACAACTCGATATTGTTTCGTAGTTCCTAGAATATTTCTTCCTACGGCGTCTTCCGAGTACAAGGCCCAAACACTTCCTGCTGTGGGGCGCTCATTAGCATCATATACAACTGTAGGAGTAAAAACATTTTTATCGTTATTTAACGTGCCAGCCTTTTTTACAACATAAGTATGTTCTTTCCAGTCTAAAGGAAGAGGTTCATAGTTATAACCAGATCCAGTATTTAAACCTGTGTTACCAAGAGGTCCCCCTGTTTCTGCGAACAATACATGAGCATTTGATACAAGTTTTTCCGCATCTGTTACATTACTATCATATAAATCGGTGCTTCCAGAATAAAAAGAAGGAATATCATCAAGATCAATAGTAGAGCCACTATCAGGAGTTGCATCAGGATACCAAAAAGTTGAAGTAAACCTATCTCCTTTGTTAAAAGTTGTAATCCCAGCCCCAGGAGCAAATACTTTATACCCCGTAGAATTATCTATATGAAGAGGATCTACACCAGTATAAAAAGCTGCAAAGTTAGTTACAACTGTATTTAATTCCCAAGTGTTAGCATTTGAAAGATTTGTAACAGCTCTATCAAAAGTTACTGCACTGGAACTTGAATTAAAAGATTTTACAAGACCACTAAAATCGACTCCATAACGATCTCTATCTTGAATATTAATTATATCTCCTGGACGTAAATAGGCCCCTTGAAGTCCAGTTTCAAAAGATACAATTTCCGTCTGATTCTGAGCAGTCCAAAGTTTCCATCGTCCGTATCGAAGAGCTTGTCCTTCTGATGTAGCTCCCATCGCAACTGCATTCTCTGAAATAATTCTTCCTCGTGCAACTATATCGTTTCTATCTTCTACAATAAGGGGGACTTGCTCATAGTTTACTTTTGGGTCATTCCAAGTTACAACAATCTGATTTGGACGAGTTTGTCTACCAGTACTTTCGTAGTTAAAGACACCGTTAATAACATTTGACTTTGAAAAAGTATAAACAGGCTCTCCCGGCACATCTTGTACTGGTGTAACTTTTCCATCAAGCCAATAAAGCATTCCAAGAAAAACCGTAGCCATATCTTTAAGTACTTTATAAACTTCAGTAGGTCTTGTAAAAAATAAATTTGCACGAAATCTAGGCTCTTGTCCGGAAACTACCCCTGTTCCCGTTACAGCGGTGCCAGTTGCTATAAAAGTAACACCCACAGTATTACTTGCGGCCCCTAGAGAGGTCCAACTTGTTGTACCTACTTCTTTAATTTTATAAGTCTTTCCTACAGTTAGAGTGCTTCCTCCAGAGTATTTTGTACCATCATCGACAAGCTCGTCGCAATACTTGGAAATTCTATAGAGGGAAAATTTATTTATGATGTCTTTGTCAATCCATTTTCCAACACCATAGCGATCATTAGTTAATATATCATAAAAAACCCAAGCAGGATTATCTGTATAATATAACAAGTGTCTATTTGTATCTGGATTTTTCTTAAAAGTACCATCCCAATAAGTGTCATATTTTGCAATTCCATCTTCTGTATACTCCCGAGGGGTGTAAGAACTAGGAATTCTTACTTTTTTGCCTTGAAGAAGATAACTACGAGTAGGAAGAGAACTATAAGATTTAGAAGAAAAACTAACTCCTGCATGAGCAGTATAGGGGTAGGAAAGATTATCTTTAATTGTAGAAGTTAAATCTGCTCCCCCTACTTGAGAAGCTGCTTGACATGACCAATCATCTTTATTAGTCTTTCCTCCATTACTTCCATTACTCCATACAGGAAGCCCCGCTGGACGAGTAAGACGAAGTATACGAATTCGAAAATCATCAAATGGTTTAAATCGAGTTAATCCTATAGTATGACCAAAACTAACAGGAGCGGTGGTCTTTGCTGTATGAACAATTTTTCCCCCATACTGACTAAATAACGTTTTATAGCTACTCCAACTCCCTTCTTTATTTACAGCTATTTGAAATACATAAATCGCACTTGCACTACTTTTATCCCCATTAGTATTATCATAAGTAATTAAAGTTGGATAGTTTATTCGAATATTAACTTCATCAACTTGACTTCTCTGAGCAGTTGTTAAATTGAAATTAGGTCCAGTGCCCCCACTACTTGGAATAACAAGAGCAGGGCCTGAGTTTTTATCAAAACTTTGACCTATAGGATACCCTCCAATATCATAGCTCGTAAACCCATAATTATTATTAAGGTCTATATCACCATCATTTGACTGAAAAAGCTCTGTGGCATTGCCTCCCCCTGCAATACTAACACCCCCGGATAAACTGTGCACGGGAGTTACAGGACCTTGATAAAGTTCTCCATTTCTGAACTGTACTGTAGAACCATCGATTTTAGAAATAATAGATTGAGAGTTTGCGGTGGGAGAGTCAGAATCCTCAGCTCTCGCATCTTGAATAACAAATTTCGCATTATTTAAGTCGCTTGAACTAATAGCACTTTCAACAGTAAACTCATTATTTTCTTCATCAACAGTAGCTATTTTTACTGCTGACACTAAAGTGGCTGTATAATCCTCTGTAGAACTCCATTGTTGTCCCGTCGGGGTAGCCCTCATATCTATAAGGGCGTATCCATTCCCTACTCCCTCATCAGCGGAACCGCTACTAACAGTAATGTCTCTTTCAAGACTAAAACCTGAAGAAGAAGTTATTCTTACAAAAGTAGTATTACTTGTCGAAGTACTATAATCTTCTGTTAGCTTATTGTCATCACTCGTTCCAGTTAAATTTACAAAAATTCCATATTCAGTGCTTGTAAACGATACGGTTACGGGACAAGACTTTACATCTACAATTATAAATTTTCCAATATCACTTTCTTTGACTGTAAATCCCTGAACATCAGTTACATTTGTTCCACTTGCATCAAGAGTGGCAAGGCCAAAAATACTATCAGTAGAATTAGTTAAAGAGCCAACAACTTCTGAGGTTTCAAAAGGTATATCATTAACATAAACAGAAGTTTTACTTCCATCAACAAGGCCTTGAATAGGCCCTTCGCAAAGCATATCAATTACGCCAATATATTGTTTTGTAGATCCTGTTGTCATTTTTTATTCCTACTAATCATTAAACTTTTGAGTGGGCCCATGATCTTCAGAAGGAGAATCTGTGCCTCCGTCTGAGCTATTTCCTCCAGAGTCATCTGGAACTACAAAATCTAAGCCTGGTTGCACATAGTCAGTAAAACTTCTGTTCTCATTTTTAATTTCAAATGATATCGGTTTTCCAGGAATTCTTAATTTTCCGTATAAAATTGGAACCGGTTCTCCTTCTATCAAAGTCTGTCCCGCTCCCTGAAAAAGATAAGTATTATCTTGTTGATTATCTAAATCTACAGAAGGGTCTGGAGCCATCATTTGCTGTATACCTGCCATTGCAAGGGATATTCCCGCAGAAACCATTGTCATTCCAAGTACCATTCCGTAACTTACTTTAAAACCTGCTGCTGTTGTAAAAGCTGTATTAGCTAAACCACCGCCAGCACCCATAGTTTGAATACCTATATAAATAAGAATTATAGCTACAAGAATTTTTCCGAGAGCTCTTTTGGAGCCTACTGGGATTGCTTCTATAGTAAATGAGCCCTCAGGGTACTTGAATAATATTTCATGATCTTCTTGAATAGGCTTGCCTTCAACTGAACATACAAATCCTATACCTTTTTCTTGACATTCCATTAGGTAGTTACGAAAATTACTAAAATTAGTTTCAAAACATTGAATAGCTTCTCCAAAATTAGAAACATCCATATCAAATTCTGAACCAAACTTATCTGCAATTTCCCCTTCTAAGTATACTTTACGCAACATATCTATACGCTCCTACTATATGTTCTGCCCAAAACGGATATAAATTTTCTCTACAAGAAAGCCTATTTTCTGCATGGTGAAAAAATACATCATTTCCCAGGTATACTCCACAGTGGTCAGGAACAGTATTTCTTATTTTAAAAATAAGAACGTCATTTGGCTTCATATCTGATAAAGGAATTTCTTTTCCGCCCCACTTTTCTATAACTTCAGGACAAAAATAGTTTAAATCTCTATCCCACCAATTATCTTCGAAAAGAATTCTAGGAGGTATACTTATATTTTTACTCTCCAAATAGTCCCTCATAGCTTCAAAACAGTCTTTTACTCCAAATTTATATTCTCTACCTATTAGTGGATAAGCTTTTTTTATAGGCTCTACAATATTTAAATCCATCTCAGGATAACTAAATATATAATAAGGAATTCCCAAAGCATTGCAAGAATCTATATCATGCTGAGAAGCCTCATTTGAAGCATTGGGGTGGCTATGCACAATTGCGAAAATATCTGCTCTTCTTTTTATATTTAAATAGTCTGATGAAGATAAAATAAAATTATCTTCATCAGGTGCAACATTTTCACACGGAAACCAACGCTTTTTACCCTTTACTATAGCAATTACCCCGCACCCCTCTCGAGGGTATTCTTCTTCAAAATGTTTTTTTATTTCTTCTATCATCGGAACTTTCTCGAGCCTGGGAATCCTCCAAAAGGAAGAATAAATCTTTGATCTAAAGCTTTATCTACATAGGCCGTATAAGTTGCCGACCCGTCCGTACTACTAATATCTACAGGTAGAGTAATTGTATAAGGATCACTGTTATCTATCTCTGAGATAGTATAGTAAGACTCTCCAAAATTTTCTGCAAAGGCATGATTACTAGGATTAAATACAATTCTTACAGAGTCTCCTGCCGAAAACCTTGGTTCTTCCGCAAAAGCAATTTCAGCCTCAGTACCTGATGCTGTTATAGAAGAAACTATTTTACTATACCCTTGAAATCGAATTTTACAAGAATTCAAAGTTTTTCCACAAAGATCAACACGTTTCCAATATTTTTTATAATATAAAGGATCTTTTCCAGAATTTGCAAAAATTGCTTCCCATATTTGTATTTGGTCTGTAGTAGCATCTACAGTTTTTACTAGATCGCCAGCATTGTAACTATCTCCTGTTGCCCAGGGATCAATTGTGCTTATATCTGGTAAAGCAGTGTCATCATCTCGAAAAAATCTATGTTGATCTTCGTTGTAGCTCCATAAACATCCTCCTCCATAACCTTCTATTACTCCTTGATACCTCCAACCACAGTATTGTCCAATTACGTTTCTTGCTGGAACTTTTGCTTTCTCAAGATCAAGAGGAGAAGCAAGCTCAAAAACTACAAATATATTATTTTCTGATGCAATTCTATCTACATAGTATGTTTGAGGAGGAAACTCTGTTTCTGAAGTACCCGCCTTATTTAACTTTGAAGCAAAAGTTTGACGATAAACTACTTTTGTTCCTATTAAATCTTCATTTCTTTCAAAATTGACATCTAACTCTCCTCCTTGAGTTGTTAAAGTGCCCCCACTACTGTATGCTGTATGGGATGTACCGTCTTCCGAAGTACTAAGATCACTCGTAGTATATAGTGCAAAAGTTGTTGTACTCAATACATCAATGTAAAAAGTTTTATCGTTTAATTCTGTCATTCCAGTAATGCCAGTTATTTCTATTTTGTCGCCATCAATTAAAGTATGATTTGCACTTGTGGTGATTACAACTGGATCAGCCTGAGTAGCTCCCGAAATTTCAAAACTTTTACCACCTCTTCTTATTAAATCAAGTGTAGTTTCTGAGTTAGAAACTCCACCCGTTAAACTAGGAATATTTGCAATTGTAAGAGTTGGACGAGCAATTGCACCTGAAGAAGCTATCTCTATTCCAGTTATTTGAATAGGAATTGCTAAATACTCTACTTGATTAAAGGATACTTGAGTGGGTCCGTCCTGTTCCGCATTAAATAAATGATAGTTACCTGCCTCTTCATTATTTTCATAATTTGGCAAGGTAATATCAAAAAGCTCAACTAATCCTTCTCCAACATCAAGAAGTTGTACTGTATCAATTATATCTGTCACGGTTCGTATACTCGTCTAACGTTTGCACTAATGGTATGTATTGTTGATTGTGAATACATAACATTATAATCGTCACAAACAACTTTTAAAGATTCTCTTTGTAAAACTATATTAAAAGACTGAGCTGCTTTTGCGTCAAAAAGGGCTGAAAGAAGCTCTACTTCTTCCCAGTCACGATTCGAAAAAAGCAAAGCAAATGTTTCAGTTTTTGAGTTTATTCCATCTAAAACTCTTTGCTCATACCCGTCTCCAAATTGTGCAACAAGAGTTCTATGCTTAGAAGTTCTACTTATATTTCTATTAAATGTAATTTCTTTGGAAGAATTTGCAGTAACAGTAGCAACATCAAAAGTTAAAGACGGACCTCCTCCTCCCCCAAGCTCAGAGTCCGCTACAGTTATAGTATCATCAATTACATAGCCTCTGCCGCCATATCCTACAGCAATTGAGGCTGCTCCCGTGTCATCTATAGTTATAGTAAAAGTAGCCCCTGTTCCACTTCCTCCCGTATAAGCAACATTTGAATAAACACCTTCAGTTCTATTACCATCGGGGACAGATATACTATCAACAGTTGCTATTGCATTATAATTTGGATATATTTTATTTAAAATATCTAAATAATCGTCCTCTGTGGCAGACGAAGGAAACTTTGTTTGTAAAGTACTTAAAACATCGTCTCTATTTACTGTAATACTATAGGCGCGAGCCATTATGCTACTCCATAGGGGTTAAGAATTCCCCCTGCACGTTTTTGGTTTAAGAGCTCTTGTTGAACTGCACCTGCAATTACTTTTCCAAGACGTCCTCCCTCCATATTTTCATCATTAGAGGATGTTCTAGTAGCTCTTCCTTCGTTGTCAATATTTACATTTACTGTTATATTATTTGTTCCACCGGTATTTCCAGTAAGCTCAACAGGTATTGAACGGTTATTTGGAAGAGGCACAACTGCTTCTGTTCCATGTAATACGGCAGGGTAGCCTCCGTCTTTACCTGTTGCAACTCCTCCTTCTGCATAAGAGTTTACCATGCCTCCGTATCGGAATCTCCCCGTACCCATAGAAGAAGTAACTGTAGGAGTAGATGCTGCCGCAGTTCCTCCAAAATTGAAGCCAAAGCCTGAAAATAGACTAGAAGCAAGTATTTGAGCGACTATCATTTGTGCTATCATTTGTGCTATTGCTTTTAGTACTGCGGAAGCCATACTTAAAAAGGCTTGTTTGGCTGTCATAGTTCCAGTTATTAGCCCTTGAATTCCTGCTTCCATAGAACTTTTTAGAGTATTTGCAATATTAATTAAATTTTCTTCAACTAATTGTTGCTCATATCTAAGTTGTATTTCTTTTTTTATCTGTTCTTGTTTTTCATCGCTGTAAGTAATCCCCTCTCTTGCAGCTTGTAAAATAAATTCGTTAAATTCTCTTTCAGCAGGATTAAGCGAAAAGTTTTTAATTCTATATGCTAAGGCTTGATTTTCTCGTTCAAGATTTACAACTTTTAAATCCCCGGCTCTTTGAATTAGTTCTAGCTCTTGTGTTGCTAAGGCTACTTTTTCTCTTGCTGCTCTTACTTCTGCCTCGGCTGTTTGTATTTGTTCGAGCGAGCCAACGGTTCCTCCTTGAGTTGTTATTGCTTTTAATCGTGCTTCTTCCGATTGTTGTTTTTTCAAGGCTGCTTGTGCCCTATTAAGCACATCTTGGCCTCCCAATTCACGAGAGGTTTGAGCAGCTCTTCCTGCTACAAAAATATCCGAAGAAAATGCAGCTGTTCGATCTTGTAGTCTTTTCTTGGAAAGTAGTCTAGTTTGAGCATTTAAAGCCTCTAAAGTAATTTTTCTAACTCTCTCTGCGGCTCTTGCTTGCTCTTCCATAAGATCTATTTTTATCTGCTCTAAGGTATTTTGGTCGACCGCTATTTCATATTGAGCTTCTGCGGCTGTTAAATTTTCAGCGGCTCTTTTCTTTGCTACTGCATCTTCGCTGCTTGCTAAATTCGCAACGGCGAAACGAGCTCTTACTAAATTTCCTTCCGCGGCCAAAACTTTATTAGTACTTGCAAGCCGATTTCCATTTAAGTTTTTTAATTCCTCTTCTAAATTTCTTCCGAGTGTCTTCTCTTTTGCTATCTGTTTTTCATTCTTTAAAATGTCTTTCTGAATCTGATTAAGCTTAAATGAAACTTTTAAAGTTTGTGCTCGTCGCATAGCATTTTCGCTAAAAACTTCTAATTGTGCTATAAGGGCTTTTCTGAACTTTTTTTCTGCTTCTATCTGTGCGTCAGTAAGAGCTAATCTTTCTTTTGCTATTGCAACGTTTTCTCTTGCCTGTTTGTAGGGCGCGCCTTCTGCAAATGTTCCTCTGCCAGTATTTTCGAATTTCTTTTGTGTCTCATCAATAAGATCTAGCTCGTCTTGCCTTCTCTCTTTTGCTTCTTTTGCCTGCCTTGCTATCTCTTCATATGCTACTATTTGTGCATCTATAGAATTGCCTAAATTGGTCGACTGAGTATCCAATACCTGCATTAGTTGAACTGTAGGATCTACTGCGGCTCCGGAAACTTTGCCTAAATTTAGTAATTCCGCTTCCACATCTTTTAAATTCTGGGCTAAACTCGAAGTGGCTACTCCTGCAGTCATGAACTTTTGAGCAAGTTGAATTAAAGGAGTAACTTCCGCTTCGTTTGTAAAATCTTTTACATTTGCCGCAGCAGCAGCAAACTCAGGACTTAATGAAGAAAGAGCTCCAATAGTATTTTTTAAGGCCGTATTAGCTTCTTCAAAATTATCCGCCCCTTTTAAACCCTCTAACTCCTTAAATCTATTATTTAAGTCTGCTGATTGAAAAGCATTGCCTACAGCAATTACTGTTTCGCTCAAACTTAAGAGACCTGGAGTAGCTTTAACGTCGGCCGTTTTAGCTAGTTCTAAATTAAGAGTAGTTAACTCTTCTGTCATTTCTGATGCAGCATCGTTTAGCGCTTTTAATGCCGGATCTATCGGAAAAAGAGCTTCTTGCATTTGTTTAAAAACATCTACAAGTAATAGTCCAATACCTACCCAGCCTGCTAAACTAAACAAGCCACTAACGAGACGTGCGACCTTTCCAGAAACTGCCGCGGCCCCTTTAGAAATACCCGCTAAAGTTTTTTTGGTACTAACAGCGTACAGTTTAACATCTAAAGTTGCTTTTTTCCAAGTGCTGCTATGCTTTTTTTCATATCCCTTTAAAATGGAGACTCTCTGAGCATAAGAACTTCTTAGGTCTGCTACTTGTTTTGCATTTGCACCCTTTAGCTTTCCCGTTATAACTACTCCATGCTGTTGAATCTGTTTTTCAGCATTTTTTAATACTCTATCTGCGTTTACCTGAGCAGTTCTACTAGTGGCACCTCCTGTTAAAAAATCGGCAGCCCCTTTTCCATCCTCTCTACCTTTTTTAAGGCCTAGTTGATCAGTAACTTTTGTAGCATCTTCTTGTTGGTTTCGTAAAGCTTGATCTCTATCTGCATCAAGATTTTTAATAGTATTTCTTATTCCGTCATACTCAGTATCTAATTCTTTAATTTTCTCTTTCTGCAAGTCGAAGGTTTCTGCAGCTTTATTTCCCCAATCCTCAAAACTTGGTAGTATTGATTTAATTATTGGTAAAGCAAATAGTCCCAGAGCTGCTGTGAGACTTAAGGTTCTTTCCGATAAAAAGTCAAAAATAGGAATTAAGGCACTTATCGTTCCTTGCTTGATATTATTTATAAGAGATTCAAAACTTACTAAAAATTTATTTAAAGCAGCAGCACTTGGATCCATTATCTTTTCAATTGCAGCAAACTTTTTCTCTGCTTGAGTCAATACATCATTTGCAACTGCTTGTGTTCTTTCAAGTTGGCTTAATTCTTTTACTGGCTTATTAAGAGCTCTTGCATATTCTTCGGTAGCGTCTGCAAGCCTTAACGTAATACCCAGTTCATCAAGAAGTTCGGGTTCTGCTTTTGTAACACCTTTAACAAGACGATTAAAAGAATCTGTTAGGTCTCTTCCCAAAGCAAAAGAAGCATTTTTTGCAGCATTTCCAAGTGCATCAAGTTGAGAAGGACTAAGACCTGCTGCTGTACCAATGGCAGCTGCTCTTGCAGCTTCTGTATAACTTAATTGGCCGTCTGTTGCCTCTTTTATTGAATTAGTTATACTTTTGTATGCTACACCTGTTGCGGCCCCTAAAGCTTCTTGACCAGCAATAAGATTTCTTATCTCGCTTGCAGATTTTAAGAATTGAAAAGCAGCACTAACAGCAAATACTTGAGCTGCAAGAGTTGCATAGGCAGGCACAAGACCTCCGGAGATGCCTTGTGCCATTTTTGAAAAGTTTTTGGTTCCATTTGCAGATTGCTGAGAAGCACCTTTCATTCTGCGATCAGCAGTAAGTGCTGAATCAGCAGTGTTGTCTAAGGCTAGTCCTAGCTTTTTCGCATTTACAGCTACACGTTTTGTAGTGCCTTGGTCATCTACAACTACGTCAATAAAAACTTTATTTTTTGCCATTAGCCACGCACGTTATGGGTGTAGTTTTTTCCACCTCCTGCAGACTTAGCTTTGCGCTCTTCTGCTTTACGTTTTCTGTCTGCCTCTTCGAATCTATACTTCATTACATGACCTTCAAGAATTTTCATAAATAAAAATACTTCACGCCTATTTGTTACACTATGTAATTTAAATATATATTCTAAATTATCCCACCGTTTTCCTAGGTAAGACCCCGACATACCATCCCACCTATCAGATAAACAAGAAAATATAAAAAATGCCACTTGAACTTCCTCTGGAAATGAAGAAGTTTCGAGCGGCATTTTGGACGGATCTGGTTCTTGACCTAATTGTTCACAAAGACGTAAATATTTTTCTACATCTAATTCCGAAGATTCTTTTACATATCGCTCAAGTAGCTTACTTACTTCTTCTACTTGTTGCTGGTAAAATTTTCAAGATCACCTACTGTTTCAGTAACCCAAGAGTCCATCTCTGTCGAATTTTTCATAAGAAGCTCTGCATTTTCTTGGGTATAAGGCAAATTATCGTCGGGATCAAGATCAGAAATATCGACCAAAAGAAGCTCTTCTAAGTATCGAAATTTAAGACCACTCCATCCCTTTATCACTGCTTTACAATATTCTACAAGAAACTTTTCTTCATCTAACTCTTCTTCGGGCTGTCGAGTTTTTCTGTTAAATTTTGTACTAACGCATTTTTTACGAAGTTTTAAAAGCTCTTCTCTAGCAAGATAACAAACATCTACTGTCATTCCAGGATATCCTGGAAAATCAAGGGTTACTGTTTTGCTCGGAGTCATAAGACTCGCTAGAGAAATAGGTTCTTTTTTGTCGGGCATAGTTGGTTCCTTTTAAAAAGTTATTATTGATTTGTACCACATATTATATCGAAGGACAGGAAAAATGTCAAGAAATATTTTTAACACCTGGAAAGAAAAAACCCGCCGAAGCGGGTTTAATAAGTATAGTATTATTATACTCCAAAAACTTGCATGTCAAACTCATCAACAGTATCAAAATCTTCTGTATAAGCTCCAAAAGTAGTTTCCAAAGCTATAACATCTTCAATGCTGTGAGTAGGTACATCAATATGTGCTTTCGGGAATGTGAAATTAACTCTGGGTTGTCCAGAGGTAACTCCGCCTACTTTGAAAGTAATATTAAAGTCATTTACAACTTTTGTAAGACCTTTATCAGCATTTACTAGATCTGAGAAAAAGTCTGCAGAAGCCCCCGTATTCTTACCTGATCTTGCAGAATCATCAAATACAAGATAGCACGTAAAATTACCACCAATTCCTCTAGCGCCGGTCACACCCTCGATTGGCTTATTAATCGTACCAATTTCTTCTGGAACCAAGTAATTAACATTATTAGAAATTGTGAGATTTCCGCCAGTTAGCGTAAAGTTATAGATACCTGTTCTAACAACTGCGTCCGTTGTAACAACTGTTCCTACGGAAAGTACAGAGCCGCCCTTAGTAGTAGAAAGAGTAAACTCGTCTTCGGCACCAGCAGTTCCTGCAATTGCTTTTACAAAAAGATTTTTGCCATTAATAGCCGATGCTCCAGCTCCCGTAAGTCCTGTAATATTAACAACATCATCTGCTTTCAGGCCATGTGCAACATCAGAGGTACCAGCAAGATTTCTAGTTGTAAAAGTATTGCTGCTTACTGTGATCGGGAATGCTTTACCTTCCATAACGTCTGGGTTTTGGCCTCTTACCTCAAGTTGAGTTAGACGATTACGAATAAAGTTAGCAGTTGAAGTTACTCCTTGGCTGTAAGCTACTTGGAATGCTTCTGAACCTGGAGTACCTGGAGTAACTTCATACGCTACAGACAAATCTAAGTCTGAACTACTGTCAAGATACACTGATGTAGCTGTTATTAGAGTAGTATCTGTCGCAGTAGCACTCAAAGCAAACGTTTTAGTAGAAGTATCAACACCTACAGTAAAAGTACTAGATGTAGGAACAGTAGCTACAGTAAACGTTTTATTATGAAAAAGAGCCTCCACATCGGCGGCATCGGTTCCTGTTGCATTCTCCATGCTTATTGTAACTTTTTGTCCAACTACAAGCCCATGAGAACTTGAGGTAAGCACTGCATCGGCGGCCGCAGTAATCGTAGTAATATTAGAGGCAGTTGAACTTGCTCTAGGACTACTTGTTCCTACAAATACTGCATCTGCTGTTTGCAAATCAGTTACCTCTTTTGCAAAACCGGACCAATTTGCTGTTGCAATACCGTCAATATCAAAGTCGATTGAACACTCATTCACAATTGCATTTGACAGTTTATAGACCATTGGATTAGTAGTATCTGTCTCAAACACAAAATAAAGTGTAATATTTGGAAGAGTAGAACGATTAGATTCTGCAAAAGTTAAGGTACCAGCACTAACATCCATTACGGGGGCACTGGTAGCCTTATCAGACGTATTTCTAAAGAAATCTACACTTTCTGTGGTTGTTGCAGCAGTTCCCGCACTCTGAGCGTTTTCATGAGTGTCTGCACCTGCCATAGCTGCCCAAAGAACTTCGTCTACAAGGTGATGATTAGCCCCCTTTTTCGTGGGTCGAATGTAAGTACTAAAAGCCCATTCCGCCGGAGCCAAAGAGTCTGTAAAGAGACGTCGGCCACGTCGGCTAATACCTGCAGTACTTTCCATTTCATTCAAACCAATTTCGGTTTGATTTGTGCTCTGCGAAAAACTAAAACCATCAAGTACAGGAACTTCCCAAATTCCTTGGAAAGCGCCAGCATTACTTTTTAGTTCGACATAGAGTCTCGCGTCGCGACTAAAATAAAGTTTATCTGCCATAGATTATCTCCTATGTCTTGAAAAGGCATGGACGTGAACTTTTGTTCGTGCCAGCATTTTCTAGTATCGAACCTCGATCAGAATTTCTCCGACTCCTAAAGGTTCTAGTACACCTTCATCAGTATCAATACTAATGACTGTGATTTGTTGAGTGTACTGCTCTAGACCCATTCTATCGTAGTACACAAACCTACTATTTTCTTCTAAAACTGTTTCGACGTCTTCTAGCAATTCATCTAGTGCATCAACTGCATCTTCTTGATTTACATAACATCGAATTGTAATATTTAAAAAACGATCTTTGTACTGACCGCCTTGATATTGTCTACTTTCAGAGCCTGCATTTAAATGTACTGCAGGAAATTCCTCTACTTCATCCCAAAATTTTAATCTAGGACTTACTTCTGCAATTGCAGTATGATATATGCCTCGTCCATCAATTGTTGCTATTTTATCAGCAAGAGCTTTAGTAATAGCAGATCGGCGGCTGGTATACTGTCTATGTGCTGCTTTTTCCGCCACTATACTCTCCTAGTATAAAATCTTCCTATCGCATATTGAGCTGCAATTTCTCTTATTGACATATCAATAAGTTTTCTTGGATCTCTTTCTGGGCTTGCCCATTTTGAGTTTCCTATTCCTGTTTCAAATACTTGATAAGGATCTCGTTGATAAGTATAACCATAGCTAGGATATCCTGCCGTAGTTTCATTTACTGTCTCTACTCTTACACTATCTGCGAATCTTCCTGTTTGATAATTTAATCGAGGATCTCGCATATTTTTTTGTAAAGTACGAGGCAACTGCCTGTTTATTTCGCCTATCAGTGCAAAAGGTGCAGCAGCTACTCCCTTTCTTACTGTTTCTGTTTTTTTACCTTTCCTTTTATAATTTAAAGGAAAAATTGTTGGAGTTACAATACCTTTTATACTTTCTTGTTTTTTTGTTTTGGCTTTTTGAGACTTGCCTTTACTACTAGATTTAACTCTTGTTCGAATAGAGTTTTCTGTTTTTACTTTCTTTTTCTTTTTCTTAGTTCCCACCGCTGTAGAAACTAAAGTTTGACTAATTGCATCAGGTACAGAAGGGGACCCCTTAGAGTTTATAATTCCCTCTATACCTGTTGTACCCCTCGCAGAAGTACCTCTTCGTAAAATATTGTAATAAGCAGACTCTAATTTTGCCGCTTCTTGGTTATCAATAGCCCTGCCGAATAAAAGAGTAGGGGTAACTTCAACTTTTAATTTTCCTGTTTTTGCATCAATATCATAAACTCTTGACAACTCTATTTGCATATCATTTTCGTAGTCTACAAAAAGATCAAATAATTGTTGCGTTTCTTTTCTCGTTGCGCCTAACCTTGCTGCTTTTGCTTGGGCAGCTTTCTTTGCTCTTGCAACTTTAAGAGTAGAAGCAGCATATCCTTGACCACCTCCATGCTCTAGTTGAAATCCAGTATCTTTACTAGCTCCTCCAATTTGTTTTGCTTTATCACTAAGATCTCTATTAAATGCTGTAGAGAAAGCTTCTTCTGCGATAGTTTGTAAGCTATTACCACTTCCACTCTTTAAAGTAGCTCCTTGACTATATTTTCCAATAATATATCCTACGCTGGAACCACTCTCAGATATAAATTTTTTTAATCTTCTTTTTAAGACACCTTGTTTTTGTTTAGGTATTTTTGCTAATTCTTGTACTTCGTTCTGTTTTAAACGTTTTTTAAATTTTCTCCAAATACTTTCTAAAACTTTATTGGCTTTTTCAGGGTCAAGAGATACTTCTTCTGAAAAAATTACTTTTAACTCGTCTAAAACTGTTTTCTTTTTTAATCCTAAAAGATTATAAGGTAAAGCTTCTATTTTTTCTTTTCTTAAGTCTCTTTTAAGCTCGTCTAGAGCTGCTTGAGCTATTTTTCTTAAAGCTGGACTACTCATTAAAAGTTTTTATAAAGATCAAGTACGCGTTTAATATGGTCAGGAAATGCCACATTATTACGCTGACTTGTACTTGCTTGATTCTGAATACTAGCGCCAGCAATAGACCGTCGCTCTTTGTGCTCATCTTTCAAGTAGTATGTAATCAAATCAAATACTGCAAGTCTCAAATCTGCAGGAACACTTGCATATCC
>Ga0181568_10001949_pt1 | contig 18786 bp, 14 predicted proteins | sample 101ome_20_FD_133758 | JGI IMG/M metagenome (GOLD analysis project Ga0181568, IMG submission 133758) | Coastal salt marsh microbial communities from the Groves Creek Marsh, Skidaway Island, Georgia - 101404AT metaG (megahit assembly) | ecosystem: Environmental > Aquatic > Marine > Intertidal...
CCACAAGCAGTAGAGAAACTTTACGAACTAGCAGTCAAGTATGGCATCACTAGATTATAAAGCTCCTGGACCAGTCGTTAAAACATTTATGAAAGATGATTCTTTCTTTCGTGGCCTAAGAGGGCCAGTTGGAAGTGGAAAGTCAGTCTCATGTTGCATAGAAATTTTACGCAGAGCATTAGCACAAGAACCTAATGCAGAAGGTATTCGTAAGTCTAGATGGGCAGTTATCCGTAATACTAATCCACAACTTAAAACAACTACTATGAAAACATGGTTAGATTGGTTTCCAGAAGAAGAATGGGGTAAGTTTACCTATAGTGTGCCGTTTACTCATATGATTAAAAAAGGTGATATAGAACTAGAAGTTATCTTTTTAGCACTAGATAGGCCAGAAGATGTCAAGAAATTATTATCATTAGAACTTACAGGAGTATGGATTAATGAAGCAAGAGAAATACCCAAGTCTATTGTGGATGCCTGTACTATGCGTGTTGGTCGTTATCCTAGTATGCGTGATGGTGGCCCAAGTTGGTATGGCGTTATTGCTGATACTAACGCACCAGATACAGAACATTGGTGGCCTATACTTGCAGGGGAAACAGTATTGCCAGACTACCTTACTAAACAAGAAGCCAAGATGTTAGTAAAGCCAGATAACTGGTCTTTCTTTAATCAACCACCTGCAATGACAGAAGTCATGGGTAAAGATGATATAGTTGAACAATATGAGCGTAATGAAGATGCAGAGAACTTAAACAATTTAACCAGAAACTATTATCCAAACATTATTAGAGGTAAAACTAAATCCTGGATTGATGTATATGTACTTAACAAGTTAGGTTTAATTGAAGATGGTAAGCCAGTCTATGATTCATTTAGACAAGATGTACATGTTGCTAAGAGTGATTGTTTGGTGGCAGATCAGTTGCCAATCTTTATGGGGATTGATTTTGGTTTGACTCCAGCTTGTGTGTTTGCTCAACGCATAAGAGGAAGATGGGTAATACTGGAAGAGCTGGTAGCGGAGGATATGGGTATTGTAAGATACTCAGACTTATTAAAACAGCAAATGGCACTCTATCTCCCACGAACTTTCCATATCTTCGGTGATCCTGCAGGAGATCATAGAGTGCAAACAGATGAAGCAACACCATTCCAAATACTTAGATCCAAAGGAATTAATGCTAGACCTGCGCCATCAAATGATGTATTAATACGATTAGAAGCAGTTAATGCAACTTTAACAAGAATGACAGATGGAGAATCAGGCTTGTTAATTGATCCAAAATGTATTAACTTAATAAAAGGATTTAGTGGTGGTTATCATTACAAGCGTATTCAAACAAGTGGTGAACGCTATGATGAAAAGCCAAACAAAAATAGATTTTCGCATGTACACGATGCTTTACAGTATTTGTTGTTAGGTGCAGGAGAAGGTAGAAGTTTGGTAGTTGGAGGAAAAACAACTAGACCTTTTGTAGCCAAAAGAGATTTTGATGTATATACTGCAAAACCTAAAAGCGATATTTTTAGTAGGAGAAATAGATAATGTGTATTCCTAGTCCATCTGTGCCACAAGGCCCAACTCAAGCAGAGCGTGAAGCTATAGAGGCAGATAAAAGAAGGCAAAAACAATTACTTGAAGAAGAAAGAAAAACTGCAGCAGAATTAAAAGCTAAGCAATTAGAGATAACTCAAGCTACTATCAGAGGTCAAAGAAACAGAAGAAGTCTACTTGCTGGTAAAAGAAAAGGTGGTAGTGGATTTGATATTGCAGAAAATTTAAAGTCTAAACAAACATTAGGTGCATAATGATAGAAAAACAACCAGATGTAAATGTTGCACAAATACAAAGTCCAGTTAAAAAAATATTAGCTAAGTATCAACATGCTAAGTCATTAAAGGATCAATGGTTATCAGTATTTGAAGAATGTTATGAATATGCTTTACCACAAAGAGAATCATTCTTTACAGAAACTGCAGGTAGAAGAAGGACAGATCATATCTTTGATGAGACTGCTGTAGTAGGAGTCCAGGAGTTTGCTAGTAGATTGCAGTCAGGTATTGTACCTAACTATGCAAGATGGGCTGAGTTTGTTGCAGGTACAGAAGTACCACAAGATATGCAAAAAGAAACTAATTTAGCATTAGATCAAGTTACAGAATATGTTTTTGAAGTATTACAAAACTCAAATTTTTCTCAAGAAGTACATGAAACATTTTTAGATATAGCTTTAGGCACAGGAATTTTATTAGTTGAAGAAGGCGATGCGGTTCAACCAATAAGATTTAAAGCTATTCCATTACCACAAGTATGTTTAACAAGTGGCCATGACGACAGAGTAGATTCAATCTATCGCACTCGTAAGATTAAATTAAAAGAACTTACTTTTGCATATGCTAAGCCAATCTACAATGACAAAATGGCTATGGATATGGAAGCAAATCCCGACAAGGAAATTACTATTATTGAAACTGTGTATCGTGATTACTCACAAGTTAACGAAGAAGTAAATATATTTTGTGCTATAGCAAAAGACTATGAGCATAAAATATATGAAGAAACATACAAAGGTTCAGGAAGTAATCCGTATATAACTTATCGCTGGTCTAAATGTGCTGGTGAAACATATGGAAGAGGTCCTTTACAGTTTGCATTACCTGCAATTAAAACAGCTAATTTAGTGGTAGAACTAATATTAGAAAATGCACAAATGAGTATATCTGGTATGTACCAAGTGGAAGATGATGGAGTCATTAATGTTGACAACATTGCACTTATTCCAGGTACTGTAATTCCGAAAGCAGCAGGTAGTGCAGGTTTACAACCAATAGCACCAGCAGGTAACTTTAATGTATCTGATCTTGTGTTAAGAGATATGAGAAGCAATATTAAAAAAGCTTTATACAATGATATGTTAGGCAATCCAAATGAGAAAACACCAATGTCTGCAACAGAAGTAGCAGAAAGACAAGCTGATTTATCTAGGCAAATAGGTGCAGCATTTGGTAGATTACAAGCAGAGCTTGTTAATCCTGTGTTAGCTAGAGTTATTTATATCTTAAAGAAACAAGGTCGTATTACTATACCAACAGTTAATGGTAAAGAAGTACAAATTAAATCTTCTAGCCCATTAGCACAAGCACAATATCAATCTGATGTAGTCAATATTGATAGATTCTTGGGTTTAATTCAAGGAAGAGTTGGCCCTCAATTATTAAATGTTATGATTAAACAAGATGAAGTTGCAAAGTACATAGCTAAGAAACTTGGCATACCAGAAGAATTAATTAGATCCCCAGAAGAAATGGCACAGATGATGCAACAAATGCAACAATATCAACAACTTCAACAAGCTGCACAAGGTACTCCAGCCGAAGGTGTAATGGAAGGTCAATAACTCCTTGACTTTTGGTAACATTTTTGCCATTGTTTCACGTGAAACATTAATATATGAGGTGTAGCATATGGCAGAAAAAAAAGTCAAAACCTTAATAGGTTTAGATGGCATAGAAAGAACTCCAGATCAAGAAGAAGCACTTAATGCAGTATCAAGAGCATTATTTACATCCGATGCAGGAAAAACATTTTTAACTTATTTGAGATCCATTACGATAGAAACAGTAGCTGGACCTGAAATAGATGATAAACAACTAAGACATATTGAAGGACAACGGTATATTGTTGGGTTAATACAGCGCAGAACAAACAAAGGACAATCACAAAAAGTAGTGGAGGATAGTAAGAATGGCTGAAGAACAAGTAACTGAGCAAGAAGTTTTAGAAGAAGTACCTGCAGAAGAAACACCTGTAGCAGAAAGACCTGAACATATTCCTGAGAAGTTTTGGAAAGAAGGTAATGTTGATGTAGATGAAATGGCTAAATCATATGTACAATTAGAAAGTTATGTAGGTGGTAAAGAAGATGCACTTAGAGAAAAACTAATTGAAGAACTTGCCAATGAACATGCAGAAACTGTGCCAGAAAACTATGAGTTACCTAAATTACCAGAAGGTATAACAGAAGAAATGGTACAAGAAAATCCAATGTATTCTTGGTGGCAAGAAACTGCAAAAACAAATGGTATGAATCAAGAAGAGTATGAAGCTGGTATTAATGCTTATGTAGAAATGATGCAGTCGCAACAGCCAAATTTAGAAAAAGAAATGGAAGCATTAGGTGAAAATGCTAATTCTAGAATAGATGCAGTAAATGCTTGGGCTAGTAAAAACTTTCCGCCAGAAGAGTATGAAGCAATACAATATTCTTTAGGAACATCTGCTAGTGGTATACAAGCACTTGAGCGTATTATGGAAATGAATAAGACTGGTGTTAGATCTGAGCAGTTTACTCAACCAGAGAAACAGCTCACAATGGCTGATGCTAGAGCTATGATGCAGGATAAAAGATATTATGATCCTCGTTATAGAGATGATGCATATGTAGCAAAAGTTGATGCAGCATTTAGAATGTTGACTAAGTAATGCTCTATGTAGAAAAAACAATCCCTGATGATTGTTTTAGATTAGCACCAAACTTACAACAGCTTGATAAATATGAATTAGCTGTGATGGGGGTAGATCCTCTGACTGCCCTCATTAATCCTTTTAGATACAATAGACCTAACACACATAGTTTTACTATTTTTGAAAAAGATACAGATGAAGTAGTAGCAATATGGGGAGCAATGCCTGTTAGTAAAACTAATCCAAATAAAGCTGCAGTATGGTTTTTAGCTAGTGATTTATTGCATAAACACAAAAGATTTTTCTTAAAAGGTAATCTTAGATGGTTACATTATCTTGAATCACACTATACTTTTTTGTTTAATTTTATAATAAATGAGCATAAAAGAAGCATAAAATGGTTAAAATGGCAAAAATATTGCTTTTCTAAGCAACCAATGCTTGTAAAAGATATTGAAATGTATTACTTTTATAAGCATCTACCAAAGGTAGATGTAGACATACAGCCCATTATTGCTGAAATAGGCCCTAAATGGACAACCGAATTGATGGATAAAGGACAACTGTGAAATTTTAATTTAATTGAACAGGAGATAAACGATGAGTACATCTATATCAACTGCCTTTATTAAACAGTTTGAAGCAGAAGTTCATATGGCATATCAGCGTATGGGTTCTAAATTAATGAATACTGTAAGGCAGTCTAAAAATGTAAAAGGTAGCCAAGCTCGTTTCCAAAAAGTAGGTAAAGGAGTAGCCGTTACTAAAAATCGCCATGCAGAAGTTCCAACAATGGATATTTCACATACAACAGTCGATGTAACATTACTAGATTACTATGCTAGTGATTATGTTGATCGTCTAGATGAATTGAAAACAAACATTGATGAGAGACAAGTACTTGCACAAAGTGCTGCTGCTGCATTAGGTAGACAAACAGATCAGCTAATCATTGATGTATTAGATGCAGGTACAAACGCAGCTAATATTGCACATGGTTCTGCTGGTTTAACACTAGCTAAAGCATTGACTACATATGAAACATTCGGTGAAAATGATGTTCCAGATGATGGTCAAAGATACTTTGTAGTATCACCTGCTGGTTGGGCTGACTTATTACAGCTTGATCAATTCTCTAGAATGGAATATGTTGGAGAGAGTGAGCTTCCATACTCAGGTGGTATGACTGCTAAGAGATGGTTAGGTTTCTTATGGTTTACACATTCAGGACTAACACTCGCTAGTACTACTAGAGATTGCCACGCTTACCACAAATCAGCAATCGGTCTTGCGACAGGTGCTGATGTAAGAACTGAGATGAATTATATCCCAGAAAAGGTAAGTCATTTAACAACATCTTATATGAGCATGAACGCTGTAGAAATTGACGGCAATGGTTTTATGCAAATACAGATAACTGAGTAAGGGAGGTTAATTATGGCTTTAACAGCAGCAAACTTAAAGTTGATAGCAGGAAGCGGTGATTCAAACCTTTTCATGTATCAATCAGCAGATGCAGTTGCGACTGTTGCAGGTTCAGGTTACTTTAATTCAGTAACTAATAACCTAAAACAGTTTGACATTATCATCTGTGTAGGTTCAACAGGCGGTACAGCTACCGTTGATGTACTAACAGTATCATCAGCAACAGGTGCAGCGACTGTTACAACAACAAACGGCACATAATTGTGTCATTGATGTGGGAGTTAGGCCCGACTACACCCTAAACTCCCACTTCATTTACTGGAGGTATTATGTTATCAGAAACTAAATTTGACATATGTAACAAAGCATTAGTATTAGTTGGTGCTAACATAATAACTAGCTTTGAAGAAGCCACTACAGAATCTACTGTAGCTGGTCAATTATATGAATCAACATTAGAAGCAATGCTAACTAGGGTTAGATGGCGTTTTGCAACTAAACAAATACAATTAAGTTATCAATCAGTTGCTCCATTAGGTAGATTTAAATCTTCTTATCAAGCACCAGCCGATGCATTATTAATCCATACAGTTACAGTTAATGATAATGTTATTGCTTATGACAGATATGGAGATAAGATATATACAGATACAGGTTCAGGTGATACATTAATTTGTGATTATACATTTCAACCAAGTGAAGCAGAGTTTCCACCATACTTTAAACAATGTATGGTATTTGAACTTGCTAGTTTATTTGCAGGTGCAATTGCAAGAAATGATAGTTTATCTGAATTGTATAGAAATAGAGCATTAGGACAAATAGCTTTAGCTAAATCTACAGATGGTCAAGCACAAACAACCAAACGCATGGATGTTAATAGGATGCGCAATAGAAGAAATCGTACTGCATTAAGTAATGTCAACGCAACTGTGTCGAGCTAATGAATGGGAATACAAAGAATACACCAATCAAGTTTTGTAAGAGGAGAACTAGATCCTAAGATTGCATCTAGAGTAGATGTTGTTGCTTACGAACAAGGTTTAAAAAGAGCTAGAAATGTATTGACTTTAAATCAAGGTGGTATTGAAAGAAGGCCTGGATCAGTATATAGAGCTACTGCTCCTGGAGATGGTAGATTAGAAGCATTTATTTATAGCGATGATCAAGAATATATTGTTCTTTTTACCAATGGTACAATAACTGTTTATAGTACCAATGGCACATTATTACAAACTATAACATCAACTGGTATTGCAACAGCCGAGTTAAAAGAACTTACAGTTACGCAACAAGGCGATGCTATGATTATCACACATAAAAATTTTTCACCTCGTATATTAAAAAGAACTGGAGCAACAACATTTACTTTAAGTGTGTTTCAATTTGACTCAAGTGTAAATGGAGAAAAAACATATCAACCTTATTTTAAATTTGCTAATGATGATATTACTTTAGATATTGATGCAACAGCAAAAGGTACAACAGGGGTAACACTTACTACATCTTCTGCTTATTGGAGTAGTGATTATGTTGGTACAAGAGTTAGATATCATGGTGTTGAAATATCAATTACTGGTTATACATCATCAACTGTAGTAACAGGTACATTGCTTGGTGAAGTAGAAATTGAATTAGATGATAGCCCATTAAAAACAATACAAGGCTCTGGTGTGGTAGAAGTTACAATGGCACAACATGGTTTTTCAACAGGTGCAAGTGTAACTATATCAGGCGCACAAGATATATTTGATTCATCTGGAGCTGGTTTAGCAAGTGCTAATCTTAATGGCACATTTACTATAACTGTTGTAGATGATAATAGATTTACATATACAGCAGGAGCTAGTGATACAGCTACAGAGTCTGTAGATGGTGGTGGTGCAAGTGTAAAGGTTAGTGGTCATCCACCTACAAGACAATGGGATGAGCAACTGTATAGTGATGTAAATGGTTATCCAAGAACCTGTTGTTTTCATGAACAAAGATTATTTTTTGGTGGTAGTGAAGCAGCGCCTGATTATTTAACATCAAGTAAAGTAGGACTATTTTTTAACTTTGATGTAGGCACAGGAAAAGATGATGAAAGTTTGCAAATGCAAATAGCATCAGATCAAATAAATGAGATACGCCATGTTGTAAGTGGGCGTGTACTTGAAATATTTACTAGCGGTGCAGAGTTTTTTTTAAGACCACAAACAGGAAAGAATATAACACCAACTGATTCTATGATTATTAGACAAACAGCTTATGGCGCACAACAAGCTGGTATGCCAAGACAATTTGATGGTGGTACTTTATACATTCAAAAAAATGGAAAAAATATTAGAGACTATGTATTTACATCTACAACAGAATTATTTGACAGCAATAATACTAGCCTGGAATCTTCACATTTAATTATTACACCAGATGATACAGCAACAGCTACAGCATTGCCTGGAAGAACTGAACAGTTTTATTTTTTAGTTAATAGTGATGGCACAATATGTGTATACAATAGTCAAAAAGATCAAAAGATATTTGGGTGGACACTATGGAATACAGATGGTAATTACAAATCTATTTGCTCTACTTCATCAACTATATTTGCATTAGTAGAAAGAACTATTAATTCAAGTACAGATTTTTATTTAGAGCAGTTTGCTAGTACACAGTTTGATATACCTACTGATATGTCAGAAACTAAAACAATATCACCAAGTTATCAACCACATGGTACTGTACACTTAAATGGTGCAGTAACTAGCTCAAGTACATTAATTGTAGATGGAGCAACAGCCGCACCAAATGTAGGAGAGACATTTCAGTTTGGTGGTTCAGGAGATATATATACAATAACCAGTAGTGTAGCTACAGGTAATACCAATGAATATCTAATTACAATAGATCAAGCAGTAACAGAAACTGATAATAGACCTTTAAAATGGGTAACAAGTAGAGTATTTACTGGTCTTATACATATAGGTAAAACAGTACATGCAACATCAGGCTCAACCGAAGATGATGATTTTTTTTACTATGGTAATGGTGTAGTACAATCTGATGGTTCAGTTACTTTTCCTTCACCAGCAGCAGCTTGTGATATAGGTTTAGACTTTACTATTGATGTAGAAACATTGCCACAAGATGCTAGATTAAGTAATGGTGTACTTACAGGTTTACCTAGAAAAATAGGTAAAGCAATACTAGAATTATCAACTACATACAATGTAACTATTAATGCAAATCAAGTATTAATTGGATCTAATCCAAATGATTCATCTAGTGGATTACAATCTTTGACAGGTAAAAGAGAAGTTTATACACTTGGCTATGAGAAAGATCCAACATTGACAGTATCGCAGTCAGCACCATTGCCAATGCGAGTACTAGGTATAACATCGGAGGTTTATTTCTAATGTGTCATCCAGCAGTATATATAGGTATAGCAGGATTAAATGTTATACAAGCTAGACAAAGTTATAGAGCAGAAAAGAATTTAACTGAACAAGCATATCGTGATAGACAAGAACAGATAGCAAGTAATAGGTCTGCTGTGCAGTTAGAAGCAATACAAAAGGCAAATGTAACTAAGAATATATTTTTTGAAAAACAAGCTACAAATAGAGCATTGTTATCTCCGTCAGGTATTGCACAAAGTAATTCTTTTGAAGCTGCTATGAAAGAAAATAAATCTCAAATGATACAAGAATTAAATGTAAATGCATTAGCAGCAACAAGAAAACAAAGTGAACTTGCTTATGCATCAATACAATCAGGCTTACAAAAACAAGCAGATTTAGTAAGTGCAAGAACAAGATTTACAAAATCATTAATGGATTCTGCAACAACTGCAGCTATGGCTGGTGAAGGTTTATTAAAGCCATCTGATACAGGTGGTGCATTACAAAGAACAACTGTAAGAAAAGTAGGAGTACCAGGCGATGCAGGTTTTGGTCCTTCATCAAACCCACTTATAGGATTTAGGTATTGATATGGCTATAGAAAAATTTAGACGACAAAGTTTTAATCCAGCTACTATCCAAGTAAATCGTGGAGAAGGTTATAGACAATTAGGTAAGGCTATAGGACAACAAAGTCAGGTATTATCTGATGGTGTTAATAATTATTTAAGAAAAGAAACGCAAGAATTAAAGATTAAAGAAAAAGAATTAGGACAAAAATTAGGAAAGACAGCAGATATTATTTATGAAGATAGAGAATTTACTGATGAATTAGGTAACAAAAGAACTCATAAAGTTGCTGTATCTTATAAAAGGCCTAATGAATTATTAACAACATCTTGGGCTGCTAGTGAGTTTGATGAGTATGCAGCAGATAGATATATTAATCAGTTAGCTATAAATGCTAAAGAAATACTAGCAGATGAAAAATTATTAGCAGAACAAAATGCAAATACAGATATGACAGTTGCAGAACATATAGCTATATTTAATTCAAATGTTCAAGAGCCTATAGCAGCATTATTAGATACTGTGCCACCAGAATTTAAATCTATTGTACAAGATAATTTTAATAAACAAATTAATGAACAAGAAGATATATTAGCAACACAGCATTTAAAAAGAAGAAGAGCATATAAAAATGCAGAAATACAAAAACTAAATACTGATTGGGATAGATTATCTTTTACATTGGCAATGTCAAATTCAGATGAATATGAAAGTCAATTAGCAAAAGTTGTTGATAAAAATAGACAAGCATTATTACAAAATGATCCTGATGCTAGATTCTTTTTACAAAATGAATTACCTGCTTATCAGTTATTAGCTAAGACAAGTAAAAATTTATCATCATATTTAAACTATGATGATAATAATTCAAAAGATGTTGCAAGAGTTTTAGAAAATATAAATAGCTTACGAGTTGGTATTAATATGCCTGGACAATCAGTAACTTTAATTGATGCTGATGGTAATGTTAAAACAGTAACTGCAAAAGAATTAGGTTTTACTGATGTAGTTAGTAATGTAGATATAAATAAAATTGATACAGAGTTAAGAACTCAAGCCTCAGTATTATCTAATTATATAACTGCAATTAATACAACAAATAAAAATTTAACTTTGATAGATGAATCATTACAATTTGGAGCGGCAACAGATTATACTGATAAAGAATTTGAAAATGTATCTATTGCTATACAAGATTTGTCTAGTAATGAAAGTCAAAAATTAATTAATGCATACAACAATAGTTTTGATACACCACAAAACTATACTGAAAAAAATATAGAATCAGATCCAGCATTACAAAACAGATACTATCAATTTGTTGCTAATAAAATAGGTGTATTACCATATGCAATGCAAAGAAGGTTACGACAAAATGTAGATGCTTTATTAACAACAACACCTACTCCCCCAAAAAAAATAGCAGAACTATTAGGTTCTCCTGAATTTGCATTTGCTTCATCAGCAATAGCTAAAACAGATGATGGCGATATAGTTTCATCCAAGATGCTTAAAAAAATATTAGAAGATGAGCAACTAAATGAATTAGAACGTTTATTACATTTTCAAAATGTGTATGGAGATCAAGTAATAGAAGAATATACACAAGATAAAATATTAAGAAATAATAAAGATTATAAAGAAAAAACTTCTTTACAACTTAGTGAAGAATATAGAAAAGCAAGTGGTAATACTAATACTTTACAACAACAAATATTTAAAAATATAACAGATAAGTTTTCAAATGTACTAGGTTGGACTGATAATGTTATTGTAGAAAACATGATAGAATCTGTTACAGAAGAAGTATATAGAAAATTAAGATTAGGTAATAACACATATAGTTCTGATATGAGTATTAATATATTTAACCGTATGTTAGCAACAGGACAATATGGTAAATCTGAATTAATGACAACTGCTGGATATTCAATAGATGCAGATGCAGGTAGTTATAATCCAGGTTCTGATCCAATATATACTAAGTATCCTGTTGAATATTATTTTAAAAAATCATCAGCAAGAATAAAACATGAAAATCATACAAGAGAAAATTATAATATTGAAACAAATATTTATAATGATGTGTACTATGAAATACAAAAAGACATAAAAGATAGAACTAAACAATACAAAACTAAATATAATATGTTTGGAGTAGAAGATGAATTAGAATTAGGTAGTAATGTATTTTTTAATTTAGTCAATGCATCAAATATAACAAGAAGAGAACAAGCTATGTATATGTTGCAGTATTATCCAGGCGGTAATCCTGCTAATGGTTTGCGTTATGTTATGGATGATGATGGTCAATATATTACATATACACATGAGATGTTACAAAACATATTAGATAATACTGTATCTGAATATGATTATTATGGAATGATAAAAAATCCTGAAATACAACCTTTTGTTAGAACACAAGACAAGGTAATTAAAGATGAGTGATGAATATTATACAAGTCCAATCTTCCAGGCTTCACAACCTAAAAGAGCGCCATATACAAAAAATCCAACATTTTTAAATTCTGTTAGTGCAGCTTGGCAACTTGAACCTGTTGGCCAAGTAGGGCGTGATTTATGGTATGGTAAACCTACATATCTAGATTTACCGTATGATCCTCCACAAAATATACAAGAACAAATAAAAGGATATGAACAATATTATGATAGTTTTACCGATATTAGAAATCAAGAACACTTAGATTTTGTAAAAGAAAAAATAGATTATCATAATCATTTAAGACAAGTGCGTGATGTTGGTGGATTAATACCAGAGATTGTTGCAGCATTTGGAGATCCAATAAACTACACGCCTATAGTATGGGTAAAAGGTATTTCTTTAGCACAAAGATTTGTAAGAGGTGGAGCTATCATTGGTGGCCTTACTGCAGCAACAGAACCTATAAGACATGCATATGATCCAACAGCAACAGGATTAGAATCAGCTATGTATATTGGTGGCTCAGCATTTTTAGGTGGTGGCTTCTATGCAATGTTTGCTAGGCGTGGACCAAGAGATGTTGGTTATAGAAAATCACCAGAAGATAAAGCAGATGATGTTTTTTCTTCTATACATGATACAGAAAACGATGACTTTATATCTAAAATGTATGATAGAGATAGTGATGTAACTTATAATATTGGTGCAAAAACATATGATGTAGATGGTGTAGATCAAATTACTAAAGGTGAATATGATTTATATGAAGGCCCACTTACAAATCTTGAATCAAATGAAGTAGTTAAAATTTTTAAGAAAGGAGAAGAGTTTCAAGGAGAAACTTTAACTAGAGATTTAATAGCTATAGACGAAAACCTTTTAGTAAGAAAATTTAATGATGGTAGTTATGTTGAACCAGATGTTCCTGGAGCTGCAAAGTTACCTGAAATGCAAAGTGCTAATGACTATAAAAAGTTTTTAATAAAGAAAGCTCACATTAAAAAAATTAATGGTGCGCCTAAAGGTAAAGATGATATTGATTCTGAAAACTTATTAAATCTAGAAGTAAAAACAGAAATGGAAATTGCTAGGATTGGCAGACAAACTGCTGGTCGTGATGAAGGTAGAAGTTGGTTTGCTGAAAATGTAGACCGATGGATTACTGATATGGGTGCATTGTTAAATAATAAAATTGAAAATAAAGAACTAAATAATTTTGTAGCTGACTTTGCTATGAGAATGTTTGGTGATATGGGTACTTCACAAAGAGCAGCTAAAGCTGGGTACTCCGTACCTATGTCTGCATTAACAAAAGCAACAGCAAATCATTTTAAAACAATAGGTGGTTTTGATAAAGAATTACATAGAGTTTTTCAAATGTATAGAACTGGAGTAGAAACAGTAGGAGATAAAAAATTTGGTTATAGTTTGGGATCTATAGGTATAAGGGCAGGTGATTTTGTTAATACAGGATTAGAAAAAATTGGATTAAGAGATCCAGATACTGCAGCAGATAGAGGTATGACATTTAAACAGTTTAATGAAGCTATATATAAAGTTATTGTTGATGATGAAACATATAAAATTGTACCTAAAGAGATACAAGAGTTTGCAGATAAGGTAAGAAATATATATATAGTAATGGGAAAAGAAGCAGAAAGAGTAGGTATGTTTCATTCTCAAGGCAGTATACGAAAACTTAGAGAGCAATGGGATTCATTAGTAGTTGATGCAAATAGACATATGTCAGAGTTTCGACTTAAATATCCAAAAGATAAAAAAGGTTTAGAACAATATGCAGAACAATTAGAAAAAGCAGTTAAAATAAGAAATGAATTATTGCAACAAGAAAAAAATATTGTTGAAGGATTAGAAAAAGAATTTACTCCTTTAGTAAAAAACTATGTAAATCGTGTTTATGATATAGATAAAATAAATGATGAAGTATTAAATGAAGTTATACAAGAAGCACCACTAACAGCATTACAGCGTATACATGGTGAAAATTTTATAGGTGGTAAGCCAGGCAAAAGTGGTGAATATGAAGAACAAAATTTAAAACAAATAGCTAAAGATAATGGCTATACCATTATATACAAACAAAATCCTAATAGAAAAGAACCATTAGGTGGTACTACAAATCATCAATCTAAAACTATTTATATTAATAGAGCATTTATTAAAAAAGATATGTGGCCTAAAAAAGCTCATCTTAATCCTAGAGTAGAAGGAGTTAAGCCTCTTAATAAAAAATTAATTAGAAATGAGTTTGATTTAGAAAGATTTATTTTAGCACATGAAGTACATCATATTTTATATAGACAAAAAGAATCTAAGATTAGAACTAAAAAAGATTATGAAAACTATATAAATGAAAAGACTACATTGTTTATGTTAGCTGAAAGAACTGGAGGTTTAAACCAAAAACTATTTTCTATACCACCTAATAGAACTAACTTTAGAGGTATTTTATATAATGCGTTTTCAAAAAATGTACAAGATGATGTAGATATTTATTTAACAAATTTAGAAGTTAATAAAACAATATCTAGAGTTACTAGAGATGGCACACATTTAAATATGGATAATGATTTAGAATATACTAATGGTGTTGCAAGACAAAGTGCATTTCAAAGAAGAACACTTGATATAGAAGATAAAATTTTAGCACCATATCTTATTCGTGATATTAATTATTTAGTCAGAATGTACTCTGAGCGTATGCATAAAAGAATAGAAATGACAAAAGCATTTGGAGATCCAACGGCTGATGCTGCTATTTGGAAAGCAAGACAAAATTTATTAAATGGCGAATATAAAGGTGATGGCAAGTTAGAAGAAATAAATGCAATTACTACTAGATTAAAAGATGCAAGAGATAAATATTATGGGTTATTTAATACTGCTGATCCTGATAGTTTCTTTGGATCAAGATTACCACATGCACTTAGAAACTGGGGTAGTGTAGCTATGATGGGTAAAGTAGTTTTTGCATCAGTAGTTGATTTTGCTCGTATACCTATGGTACATGGTGTTGGTAATACTATTAGATATTTAAATTCAAAACAACCTTTTGCAGCAGATAAAAAACAATTTAATGAACAGATAGCTGAACAGTCTTGGTTAGGTGATGTACATGATGTTGTTATGAACAATGCATCAGCAAGATATATTGGTCAAACAGATTATAGAGTTGGTAGAGGTCATACTGCATTTAGTAGATTCTTTGATAAAAAGATAGGTCAAACATTAGAAGATATACAATCACCATTTTATCATGCTAACTTATTATCTGTATGGACTCAGATGATGAAAGAAATGAGTCATCATATATCAATGCATAGATTCTTAGAAGATTCACAAAAAGTTGCAGAAGGTAAAGCAAGTAAATTTGAACTAGCTCGTTTAGCAGACTATGGAATATCTAAAGCAGAAGCTAGAGCAATAGGTAGATTACCAATGCATAGAAGCACAAATGGTTTTATTTATACTAAACAAGAAGAATGGTCAAAAATAGATGGCGCTATAGATTTAGCAGACAAATTGCGTTTTGCTACATTTGCTGATGTACAAAGAACAATTATTACACCAAGCATAGCTGATAAACCAAACATGATGTTTGGTGTAATAAGAATTCAAAATGAAGGATTAGCAGAAAAATTTGATAATGAAGTATTTAGATTCTTAGGTGGATATGAAAAGACAGAGTTTGGTGGCAAGTTTAACAATGGATGGATAGCTTTACCATTTCAATTTTTTGCTTGGTCATTTGCAGCAAATAGAAAATTATTATTATCTGGATTATCAAACAGAGAAATGAATTTAGCTTCTGGAATTATAGGTATGATTTTATTTGCAGCTTTGGGTGATTATTTAAAAAATCCTACTTACTATCAACATAAATCAACAGAAGAAAAAATATATAGAGCAATAGAAATGTCAGGTGTTTTAGGTTTACCTGCTGATATAAACTTTTCATTAGAAGTAATATCAGAAGGACTATTTGAAACTCCATTAGGAGTAAGACCATCACTTGGTATACCTAATAGATTTGGTGAAGCTAATGTTGCAGATGGTATTAGTGAATTTACTGGGCCTGGACCTGGACAAATAATTGATTTAATACATTCTTTTGGATCTGATGTAGGATTAGATCAAAAAGCTCAAACAATACGCAGGTTGATACCATTTAATAATGTGATATATTTAGATAGTCTTTTCAAGAAGATAACAGATATTCTAACGGAGACAGTACAATGACAATAGCAACAGCTAAAAATACACCCAGAAATACCTATACCGCTACAAGTGGGCAGACAGTATTTACTATAGGTTTTGAATTTTTTAATACTACAGATATTAGAGTTTTTAGAAACGGTACAGAATTAAGTTATAATGCATCACCAAGTACTGTTAGCCAATTTAGTGTACAAGGTATATCTAATGCTAGTGATAGTTCATATGAATTTGGTGCAGGTGGCACAATAACTTTAGGTTCAGGTGCAACAGCAGATGATAGTATTGTTATTGTTAGAGATATTATTGTAGAAAGAACAACAGATTTTATTCCTGCCGCATCTTTTGATGTAACAGCATTAAACACACAGCTAGATACATTGATGGCTATGATGGCAGAAAGAGAAGAAAGTACATCTAGGTCTATCCGTCTACCTTTATCAGAAACAACTACAGTATTTGATATGGAATTACCTGTACTTGCTGATAGACAAAATAAAATATTAGAGTTTGATGCTAATGGAGATCCAGCTTGTACAATTACAGCAGCAAATTTATCTACACTAGGTACAATTATTGATGATATAACTACTGTTGCAGGTATATCAGCTAATGTTACAACAGTCGCTGGTATCTCATCTAATGTAACTACTGTTGCAGGAATAGCTAGTGATGTAACGAGTGTTGCAGCTAAAGCTAGTTTTATTACTGCTGACTTTGTAGCTGATTTAAATACATTAGCAGTAACAGATATTGTCAATGACATTAATTTATTAGCAACTTCTGATATAGTAGCTGACCTTAATACTTTAGCGACTAGTGATATTGTTAGCGATTTAAATACACTAGCAACTAGCGATATAGTTTCTGATCTAAACACATTAGCAACCAGTGATATTGTTACTGACTTAAATATATTAGCAACCGCAGATAATGTAACCAATATGGCAACATTAGGTGCAGCAGGTGTTGTTACTAATATAGGCACAGTAGCTGGAATATCAGCCAATGTTACAACAGTAGCTGGAGTATCTAGCGATGTAACAACAGTAGCAGGTGTTAGTGCTAATGTAACTACAGTAGCAGGAGTATCTGCTAATGTAACAACTGTAGCTGGTATAAGCTCTGATGTTACAAGTGTAGCAGGTGTTAGTTCTGATGTTACAAGTGTTGCTGGTATAACTAGTGATGTAACAACAGTAGCTGGTGTTGCATCAAATGTAACCACAGTAGCAACTAATATAGCAGGTGTTAATAGTTTTGCAGAAAGATACAGAGTAGGATCAAGTGATCCTGCGACATCATTAGATGAAGGTGATTTATTTTATAACAGTACAGATAATGCAATTAAATACTATAATGGTAGTGCTTGGGCATCTATTACTGCTGGTATTGCTAATGTTGTAGAAGATATAACACCACAACTAGGTGGTAACTTAGACTTGAATTCTAATAATATTACTGGTACTGGTGATTTAAACTTTACAGGTAGCATTACTTTAACTGGTAATGTAGATGGTAGAGATGTATCAACTGATGGAACTAAACTAGATACGATAGAAACTAATGCAGATGTAACTGATACAACTAATGTAACTGCTGCTGGTGCATTAATGGATAGTGAATGTACATCATTAGCAGATGTAAAAGCATTAGATCAAAGTGTAACATCAAGTGCAAGTCCTACTTTTGTAACGCTTAATGCTACAACAGTAGACTTAGGTAATTGGACAATAACTGAATCAGCAGGTGTATTGTATTTTGCAACTAGCGGTACAAACAAAATGAAACTAGATGCTTCTGGCAATCTTACTGTAGTCGGAGACATCACAGCTTATGGTACAGTTTAATGGCGTTACAATCATCAGGTGCAATAAGTCTTAGCGAAATACAAACCGAGTTTGGTGGTAGCAATCCTATATCATTATCAGAATATTATGCTGGTGGTGCTAATGTAGCATCTGGTACAACAGGTACTGGTGGTGCTATACCTACATCTGGTGAAATATCTATTAGTGATTTTTATGGTTCATCAAATAGAGTATCTATTACCTTAACTATAAGTGCCAATACTAATGGATATAACATCTTTAATAACAAAGGTGGTACATATGTTGCTGGTATTTCTGATATAACCTTAGTAAATAATTCTAATATCTACAGCACATCTGGTGTTGCTTTAGATACAGGCACAGGTTGGACATCTGGAGATACCATAACCATTGATAATAATGGATTAATTGTTGGACACG
>Ga0181568_10001951_pt1 | contig 18774 bp, 23 predicted proteins | sample 101ome_20_FD_133758 | JGI IMG/M metagenome (GOLD analysis project Ga0181568, IMG submission 133758) | Coastal salt marsh microbial communities from the Groves Creek Marsh, Skidaway Island, Georgia - 101404AT metaG (megahit assembly) | ecosystem: Environmental > Aquatic > Marine > Intertidal...
AAAACCTCCAGAACCTCTTTCTGTGGAATTAATTTCATCTACATAGTTTATCATTAAATCGTTATGTTTGCAAGGTAAAAGTTGAGCTATTTTATCTCCTTCTTGATATACTTTGTTTGGGTCAATGGAGGAAACTATACCTTTGGCCTCCTTACCTCTAAAACTTTTCCCCTCAACTACCTTCATATCTTCGGGTTGAATTAAATATCTGAAACAAACTTTAATCGTCCCTCTGTATCCAGAATCTATAACACCTACTGAATTAGCTAGTATTAGATTTTTTTTAATTATACTAGATCTTGGATATAGCAACATGAAAAACTTATAATTTAATTCCTCATGTTCGGGTTCTATTATTAATTCTGTATCATATTCTATATGTGAAATATGCTTGTAATATAAACCTTGATAGATACTACCAATAACTCTAGGTGGATTTACGGCAACTAGATCATAGCCTGCATCCCCTGATTTAGCGGGAGTATTTAATATCGCTTTATTTTTAAGTATGTTTAGTTTCATTTATGCTATTTGTTAGTTCAAGAAATTCTTTAGACAAAAAATCCATACCTAAATCTGACATCACTTTATATGTTGGAAAAAAGCTAGCATGAGTTAGATCATTTTCTTTATGCCCTTCTTCTAAGTTTACCATTATTACGGTAGATACCAATAATTTTTTACCGAATTTTTTAAATGCAAACAATAAGCCAGACACAGCTGCAGAACTGGGATCGATATCGTCAATTTCAATTTCCCATCCAGCAGAAGACACAATGTAATTTTTGATTTTTTGATTCATGAGTTGAATTTTACTACAAAAAATACTTTAAGTCAACATCAAAATAAATACTTCGTATTTAATATATATTATTATTTTTATATTTAATATAAAAGAATAGACATATATAGTCTATACTATATAATAATATTATACTATTATATATGTTAAATACTACTAGTCAATAAAAAAATGCGCATTTCCATATTTAGTTTATTTAGGGATTCAGAGGATTATCTAGAAAGATGTCTATCAACACTTGATGAAATGGAGGCAAAAACTAATGCTGATTTTAGTTATTTTTTTTATGAAAATGACTCCACTGACAACACTGTTAACATACTAAATAAATGGATGTCATCAAAGTCAGGTAAATTTAAATCAGAAAAACTTAATGCGAAAAAATTTGGCTCAGTTCTAGATGCCGAGAGAATGATTTTGTTATCTAAATTTAGAAATAAAATGTCAAATCTCGATGAATTTCATGACTCAGACTACTCAGTTGTTTTTGATAGTGATATAAATTTTAATTCAAATATAATTAATGATTTTTTGAATTATAAAAATTTAAATTTCTCTATGCTTACTTCTAATGTAAGACAAGATGTTCCGTGTAAAATGTCATCTGGTTGTCAAGACTCTTATTATGATAGCTCTATCCTCTTTGATAGTAATGGAATAAACTGTATGACATGGAGCGACAACCCTTTTTACGAAGATTCAGACAGAGAAAAATATACAAGAAGCGAACCTATAAAAGTTAAAAGAGCATTTGGTAGTTTTGGGTTCTTAAAGACAGAATGTTTTAAGCGTTGCAGTTGGAATTCTCGCGGTGAATCCGAACATTTTTCTTGGTGTGATCAATTGTCTAGTCTTGCCCCAATATATTTCATTCCATCAATTCGCCCTACAGTTCATGTGTCTCAAAAAACTTGGGATCATGAGAGCAAAGTTATATCTCATCAAAAAAAATTACTTGAAAACAAATGGAATAGATTTTTATGGAAAACCCAAGGTAAAACTTTATAATAAACAATGGACATAGCCATAACATATGCAGTCACCGCTTGCATTGAACATGTAGAGCTAGATAAATTGTTACCCGTTTTAAAAAAACACAAAAGAGATCAAGATGAAATTTTAGTTCAAGTTGATTCTGATTCTGTAACCAAAGAAGTATCTGATGTTATCGCTAAGCACGGAATTAAAGAACATAAATTTCCACTTAATCAAGATTTTGCTTCATTCAAAAACAATTTAAAAAAAATATCTAAGGGCTATTACATATTCCAAATAGATGCTGATGAAATTCCTTCTATTGAAATTATCAATAATCTTCCCTCAATAATCCAAGCTCACCCCAGTGCAGATTTATTTTTAGTACCTAGAGTTAATATTGTAGAAGGTATAACTGAAGACCATATCAAAAAATGGAACTGGAAGCAAAACTCAAATGGTTGGATTAATTGGCCAGATTACCAGTACAGAATATTTAAGAATAATTTTAATATCAAATGGCAAAACAAAGTTCATGAATATATATCTGGAACACAAAACATATTAAAGCTTCCAGATAAAAAAGAGTATGCTTTACAACATACAAAAAGCATTAGTAAACAAGAATCCCAAAACAAACTATACGAAAAAATTGTGTAATCATTAAAATGAAAAAAATAGGAGTAATAGGTAATGGTTTTGTCGGTAGTGCTATAGCTGAAGGCTTCAAGCATTATTCCGATGTAAAAATATATGACTCAAATCCAATCAGAAGTCCCCACACTCTAGATGAGTGTTTGAATCAGGATTTCATTTTTGTTTGTGTGCCAACACCAATGAATATCGAAGATGGAAAATGTGATTTAACATACATTGAAAATACTTTTAATTCAGCACAATCCGTCTCAAAAAATTCTATATTTATCATCAAATCAACTATTCCAGTTGGTACAACTAGTTACTTAAAATCTAAATTTCCTAATTTAGATATTATTCATTCTCCTGAATTTTTAACAGCTAGAACTGCAAAAATTGATTTCATAACTCCATCAAGAGTTATCGTTGGTTACCCTAAAGAATTTTACTCAAAGATGCACGCGATTCCGAATCAAGTTTTAAATCTGTTTGAAGAACGTTTTCCTGGATTAAATTACATAATGATGAATAGTGAAGAGTCTGAGCTCGTTAAGTATACAGCTAATTGTTTTTTTGCCACAAAAGTTAGTTTTTTCAATGAAATAAAATTATTATCAGATAAGCTTGATTGTAACTTTGATAGTTTAATGGAAGGAGTTTTATCTGATGGGCGTATAGGGATTAGCCATTATCAAGTTCCTGGTCACGATAACAAACCTGGATTTGGCGGAACTTGCTTCCCGAAGGATATCAATTCTTTAATTCATACAATGAAAAAAAATAATATTAACCCTAATGTATTAGAGGGTGCATGGAAAACGAATATTGAAGTTCGCCCAGAGAAAGATTGGGAAAATTTCGAATCAGCAGTTTCTAAAAATCAAACAAAATTTGACTCAATCAACGGCGATGACATTAGTGGTTGTGGCCACGATCATGTATGAAACACACGGTAATAGGTGGGGCTGGTTTTATTGGCAGCAATTTAGTTGACCTTTTAATTAAAGAAGGTCATGAAGTTTTAGTGGTAGATAACCTTTCCACTGGCAACATTAAAAATGTAAACCCTAAAGCAAGTTTATTAATTTGTGATATTAGTGAAGAGCATTCTCTAGCAGATGCCCTTAATGGCTCTGATACAGTTTTTCATTTAGCCGCATTAGCTAGAGTGCAACCCTCTATAGAAAACCCTCTTGAGTTCAATAAAGCAAATGTAAATGGAACCTTAAATGTTTTAATGGCAGCAAAAAACTCTAATGTTCGTAGAGTTGTTTATAGCGCAAGCTCTTCAGCATATGGTAATGCAGAAATTTTTCCAACCCCAGAAAATCACCCAACCGATCCATTAAGTCCATATGGTCTACAAAAATTAATAGGCGAACAATATTGCAGGGTTTTCTATCATTGTTATGGATTAGAAACCGTAAGCCTCAGATATTTCAATGTTTTCGGTGAGCGTCAATCCCTAGAGGGAGCCTACAAACTAGTCATGGGCACTTTTGCCGATCAGAGACTGCAGGGTAAAGCCTTAACAATTACTGGAGATGGCGAACAACGTAGGGATTTTACTTATGTTGGTGATGTGGTTAGGGCTAATTTTCTAGCTTCTGAATCTAAATTAGTTGGTAAAGGTGAAGTTATAAACATCGGCAATGGAGACAATCGCTCTATCAATCAAATTGCTGATTTAATTGGTGGACCAAAAGAGTACATCGAAAAAAGATTAGAGCCACAACAAACCTTAGCAGATAATACAAAAGCTAAAGAGTTATTAGGTTGGTCACCCACAACAACAGTCGAACAATGGATACCAAAATATAAAAAACAAATAGGAATTACATAATGAACATTTGTTTTAATTTACAGAATTGCGGTTTAGGTAATAATGGTGGCAGTCAAACAATAATATTAGCTAATCAAGCCTTAATAGACTTGGGTCACAATTCTAATATGGTAACCAATGAAGGCGGCTCTGGCTTTACTTGGTTTAAACACAAAAAACCATTAAAACAATTCCCAGAAGATACAGAAGCGGTATTTGCAACTGGATGTACTACTGTTATTAATACATCAAAATTAAATATACCAAAAAAATATTGGTGGATTAGAGGCCACGAGATTTGGGGTTATCCAGAAAAAAAATTACTGTCATTATATAACCTAAAAAATGTTGTTAATATTACCAACTCTAATGGGCTCGCAAAAAGAATAAGTAAACTAGGCTGCACTGAACCATGTCATGTCATACACCAAGGAATTGATTTACATTTATGGGAAGACCTCAACTTAAGAAAGGATAATAGAAAAATTAAAATAGGTTGCTTGTACGGTCAAAAACCATCAAAAAAATGGAGTGATTTTGTGGCTCTTTCAAAAATGCTTGGTTCAGATCAGTATGAATATATCGGGATGGGTAGTGTGTCTCCCCCCGATAGTTCTTTCTTGAGTAGTTTTGTAAAAAATGCATCCAAAGAAAAACTTAAAGAAATTTATAGTTCTTGCGATATTTGGTTTGCTCCTACCGTTAATGAAGGTTTACATAATGTCCCAATGGAGGCTAGCCTTTGCGGGGCTTTGTTAGTTTGTAGTAGCTCTGATTTCAACGGTATGATACACGATTATGCATTTAATGATCGATCTGCTTTTATTTATTCAAATCTCGACGAAGCAGTTAACATTATTCAAACTAAAAAAAGAGAAGAAAATTTACACATTATTCAAGAATCTCAGAGAATCATAACTCACGATATAGGAAGTAGAAAACACAATATGAAAAAACTAATTGATCTAATAAAATGAAACATAAGTATTGCATATTTAGCATGTGTAGCAAAAACTACAAGGATGCTTATGATTTTGTCATAGACACTTGGCTAAAGACTGATGTGGATAAAATTATTATATATACAGATGACGAAGACTGGAAATCTAATAATCCACGAATTGATATCGTTAAAATATTTGAGCCAAGTACCGATTGGCTCGTTAATACTGGAAGAAGATCAATATGCACTCAACATGTTTTAGATAATTACAACTATGAAAAATTAATATTTTTAGATATTGATTGCTATGTAATAAAAAACATTTCCCATGTTTTTGATTCTAATTTTGATATAGCTGTCGTTAGATGGTCTGAAAAAATTGAACTTAGTGCTGGAGTATTTTTTATAAATAAAAACTCAAAAACTCAATCATTTGGAGATGACTGGACTGCATATGCTAACAAAATGAAGGCGAAGCGAATAGGTATGAGGGCCCATGCCGGATCTTATGCTCAGATAGGTTATGATAAACTAATTAAGTCTAGAGCAGCAAAAGGGCAATACAATGTACTTAAGTTAGATTTTCATCAATACAGTATAAAAATTAAAAGGTTAAGCACTAAATCAAAGTTTCCTAAAGCCTTCAAAAATACACAACAATTATTTAAAAGTCTAGACATCAAAGTTTTACATTTTTATAATAACAGCTATCGTGAAGAAGACACTGTTGAATGGGCCTTAAAATTAGCAGAATTAAATATTAATAAATTTCCAGACAAACATTAACTATTATTAAATAAATAAAATTATGAACGACCAACAACTTCAAAATAAAATCAATCAACTTAAACCTTGGTACCAAGGAATTAAATTAAACGACAAACTTTCAATTAAAAGCGGTCATAGCAAGTGGTCTGGAGATTTCTCCTGGAATTACATTTTTCAAATTATTAAAGACAGCGGCTTTTCTCTTGAAAACAAAAGGGTATTAGATCTCGGTTCTAATGCTGGTCTTTTTGCAATTCGATCCGCTCAGGCTGGAGCTCAAGAGGTTATAGGCGTAGAATCAGATGGTAGGCATATACTTCAATCCAAATTTATTCATGATTTTTTCTCAGAGCAAGACGGCAAAAATTATAATGTATCTTTCCGTCGAGGTACTTGTGAAAATACTGTAAATGAAAAATTAGGTCACTTTGATTTAACTCTAGCTATATCTGTTCTTTATCATATTGGCTTAAAGGGTACAAAATATTATACCGATAAACACTTATCTCAACAGGAAAGTTTCATAAAAAAACTTTGCGGAATGACTGACAATGTCATTGTAAGAACTAGAAATAAACCTTATAACAATGGAGATTATTACAGTAAAACTTTTTCAAACTTTGGCTTTAAAACTATTAACAGGATTGACGAGAAAGAGAATGAAAGATCTTTATTATTTTTATCAAAGTCATGAAATTAAATTTCTTAGAAAATAAATTTCCACATCAAACTGTATCAAAACTAAAAAATAAATCAAGTCATCATACTTTTCTACTAGATAATGATTTATGCAAGGTCAATTCTTACAACAATAATATTGATAAAGATAAAAAAGCCCTATCAACATATAAATTAAATTTAGAAAAAACAAAATTGCTTCCTGAATTTGTAAAATTGATAGAATCTAAACCTATAAGTTATTTAGTCACCAAATGGTTTCACGGAAAAAGCATTCATGATCAATTAAAAGACCACCCAGAAACCCAAACAAACACACTAGAAAAATTATGTGACTATATTTTAGATTTATACGAATCAAACATGTGTCCTGTAGACAACCACCTAAAAAACTTTGTTATCAATAAAGACAATACAGTAATGTATATTGATTTAAAAAAAATTTGGCCAAACGAAAAACATCTAGGGAGAATTTGCAAATTACTTTTAAAAAATTTACATTTAAATGAAAACTATATTATAACATTCCTAAAACATTACTCAAGAAGAATGCCGGTTAAACCAGTTTTAGATGAAATGGAAGAATCAAATTGGAGTTGGCTTACTGCAAGTAAAAAAACAATCAGCATTGATAAATCAAAAATCTTAAATGAATTCAAATAAATATTCATGAAATCTTTTAACTATATAGACTTAGGTGTTCATTCGGGCTCTGAAATAAAAACAGTTTTATCGAATTCAAAAAACATGAATATTAAAATTTTTGGAGTTGAGTGTAACCCTAATATATTTAAAGTTATAAAAAAAGAATTTGCAGATAAAAAAAATGTTTATTTACAAAATATATGTATTGGCCCAAATGAAGGTGAAACCCATTTATACTTACCTAAAAACCCTATGCCTCAAGGGTCTTCCATTTACAAAGACAAAGCTAATGTCACAACTAAAAATTTCAAAGTAACCCAGAAAACTTTTGCCAACTATTTCAAAAAGTTAGATTTACTTGACGGAAAAACTATTGTTAAAATTAACATTGAGGGAGCTGAGAGAGATTTTATTAAAAGCTGCCACGAAAATAATTTGTTTAAAAAAATAGATTTTATTGTTGCAGCAAAAGGCGACTTATTAACTGATGTTAAAAAAATAAAATCATTACATCCAGAAATTCCTTTATTAAAAAAAATGATTGCAACACAAAAACATAAAATATTTGACATAAAACAACTAAAAAGAATACTCAAATGAAAACCTGTATAAGCGTTGTTGTAGATCGTAAATATCAAAATTATGTTCCATTTTTTGTGTATTTTATACAGCGATCTTACCCAGATTATTTTGTAAAAATATTTTTAACTGAAAAAATTAACAATAAATACCTAAAAGCTTTTAGCTTGGTTAAAACTGACAAAATAGAATATCTAGAAAATTCTTTTTCTGGATTCCCCAAAGCAGAACATCAACAACTAAAATGCTTAAGGTGGATTATTCCCGAATCTTTTTTTCAAGACTTTGATTATGTTTATATGGGTGATGTAGATATGTTAATATGCAAAGAATCTGTCAGTCTTGTAGATCAGCATATAAATAACATGAATCTTGAAAAATTACCTTACAGCAACATAGTTAGGCCAAACTCAGAAAGAATGTCTGGTTTGCATTTTATGTCTAATGAATACTTTAAAGAAATAGAAGAGTCTAGAAATTATTTTGAAAAAAAAATAAAGTCCGGGAAAAGATATAAAAACGAAAACTTTTTGTATCAATTAATAAAACATTCTGAATTACCTTTTCCATCTGGGCTCTTCAGGCCCCACCATGGCATACATTTAGGTCTCTGGAGAAAAGGCTTAAAAGCTTTGAGTGCAGATTGGTATTGCCCCCCAATGAACCCTAAAAAATCTGAACACTTAAGTTATTACAACTTCTATTTAGATCAAGAAAAAACAAAAACATTTCAAGATTTATCTAAAATGATTTCTTTACCAGAACTTATTAGAATGAAAAAGTATTTTAATCAACTATCAAACACATGATAAAGGTTTTATATGTAGATTTAGGTTGTCACAAAGGTAATGAAATAGATTTCATTCTTGATCATAAAAACCCCAACATTAATTTCGATATTATTGGCTTTGAAGCGAATCCTATACTTGCCAAAGAACTTGCGGAAAAGTATAAAAATAATAGCAACATCACAATTCATAATAAATGCATTACAGATAAAGAAGATAAAATAATTACTTTAAAAAAATATCCTAGTGATTCTTCAACTTCGATTTATACAAAAAACAATGTATCTCCTACGGGTAATTACATAAAAGTTGAAGGCGTAAAATTATCGAGTGTATTAAAAAAAATTAATTTAGATATATATGATATAAAAGTATTAAAAAGCAACATCGAAGGTGCCGAATATAACCTTTTAAAAGATTTAGATAAATCCAATATGTTCATTTTTGACCTATACCTTGGCTCAGGTCAAGCTCCATATGCGATGCTCGAAGACATTAAAAAGTGCAAGGAGATAAAAAATAAAATAAAAGAGTGTATAGACATCTTAAAAAAACACAAAATATCAATACATCGATTTGCCCCCAGAGAAAGAGATGCAAAATCTAAAAAATCTAAACATAAAAATATCAACCTAAATAAAATGATAATCGATAAATATAATGAATCCCACAAAAAATAAAAAAGAATTTTTTGATGAAATAATACCTATTGGCGGTGACTGTAGTATTGGAGAGGCAATCTCTCACTTTAAATACCGAAAGTGCTCCTACCCACTTGACTGGAATATATCTACCATAGATTTTATTAAAAAATATTTTGGATCCAAACTTCGCTATCTAGAATCTGTCATAGAACAATCAAAACCAATATCAAATTCAAGCATTCCTGGTATCAAGGATTTGTTTTACTTTCAACATGACGCTAAAACATCCAAGGAAAGCATGATTAAAAAATATAAAAAAAGAAATAATCGATTAAATAATTTATTAGAAAGTGACAATAAAATATTGTTCGTCAGGAAATGGCCATCAGATACAGTAAGGGATATGCTGGAACTTAAATCAATCATTAATTCAGTTTACCCAAATTTAAAATTTAAAATATTAATTCTTAATAATATTAAAGGCGAAATAGTTAATGATCAATCTATTATTCATCATTATTGTGAATCAGATTGTTTTCTTAAAAAAAATAAAAATGGTATTTTTAGCCACATAAATGCCAAAAAATCTTATCAATCTATGCGTAAATCAATTTCCCAATTCACCTCCAACAAATATAATCAACCTAAAAACATTAGAATAATTTAATGTAAAATTTTTTTATGAACTTTCTTTTCCTCAGGGGTCAAGTTCCACGGGACCGTAATCCTCAAGAAATAGTTTTTAATACTATAGAGGAGTGCGACGATGTCTGGACTCATTTAATCTTTAATATGACTCAATCCCAAGACCAAACCGAGCTTTGGTATTGGGGCGGCAATAGAGAACATAAATTTTCTAGTAATTTTACTGAAAGATGGGTTAATAATTTTGATAAGTATACAAATGAATTTGTACCTGATGTTATATTTTGCAGGGGAGGCTTTCAGCAATATCATCCAGTTTTAAAACGATTCCCAAATGCTTTTAAAATTTATTATGGAGCCGGTCGAAGATTTTTGCCTCAACCAGGATTTTATAATTATGATTTAATACTACAAGACTCACCTCAGCAATTAAAAATTTCTCAAGAAAAATTTCCTAAAAGCTATTCTTCTCTGTTTGTCAAGCCAGCCATAGATCATATTTTTAAGCCGCTAGATATTGAAAAAAAATTTGATATTGTTTTTCCAGCGAACGGCTCTCAGCATACCCTTAAAGGGCATTCTTTTGTTTTTAAAGGTTTACCAAATCAATATAATTGTCTTAACTTAGGTAATCCAAGTCCCCTGAAAATGCCTTCTCATATTTCTAGAAAAAGAGTTCTCAGGCCTGACATGCCTCAATATTTACAGCAAGCTAAAGTTGGCATCGTTTGTTGTGGGGGGGATGTTGACTCTTGCCCTAGAGTAATTCCAGAAATGATAGCTTGTAATATTCCAGTAGTTGTATTTTCTGAAACTAGATTTTGGCAAGATAAATATATCACCCCAGAAACTGGTATAATATCTAATAGAAAAAATTTCTGGAGTAATGTAGAATATGTTTTAAATAATCTAGAAAAATACAACCCAAGGTCATATTATGATAAAGAGTTGTCCTTAAAAAAAGCTTCAGAATTTATTTTAAATATTATACATGAGCGCAGAAATTCATAAATTATTTGCCGGTCCATTTGTTGGTGAGTTCGGCTGGGAGTTATTCTGCTGGCAAGGTCATATTAGATATTTAGCTCAAAATAAATATCAAAAAACAATAGTCGCCTGCAGGAAAGGATTATCTTTTCTTTATGAAGATTTTGCAGATGAAGTTATAGAGCATGAATTAGATTCATATAATCCAGACGGAGAAAGAAATTTTGGAAAGAATGGAAATGTACCGTTGCCCCCAGATAATACCTATAGATATATTAAACCAGGCACCCCTCATATCCCAAGGTACTTTCCTAATACTGGGCTTTTTAATACTCAGTATCCTCAGGTTTTTCATAAATATAAAAACGAAGACCCCGACTTACAAACTTTTGATTTTATTATTCATGCTCGCAGTCGCACTCAAACAGGTAACCACCCTAGTGTTGTGCGTAACTTTTCTGAGCAAAATTGGAATATAGTTTTAAAACCTTTTTTAGATTCTGGTTATACTTTTGGAAGCATAGGTTCTTTAGCGGACTCTTACCACATTGAGGGAACTCAAGATTTAAGAGGTCTGCCTTTAGATAAAGTTTGCGCATATTTATGCAAGTGTAAAGCTCTAATAGGTCCCTCTTCTGGACCTATGCACTTCGGGGCTTTGTGCGGAACCCCTTTAGTTGTTTGGAGTGGAACTCCCAACAATAAAATGAGGTATGAAACCAAATGGAATCCTTTTAACGTTGATGTTAAATATATTTTTGGTTGGAGAAATGCTCGTCCCACTGATATCATTAAAAATATTAGATCTTTTACTTAACTTGTTTTCTATTTTTTATATTTTCTGTTAATGGTGGTTTCGGTACAGTAAAAAAGTCTTTTGATTTTGGTATTGGTAATGTATGCTTATGGGCCACAAAAGATTCCACTATTGTATGTATAGCTGTTGGTTTGTTTTGTCTCATTTTCCAAACTACATATGGACAACTTATTTGATCTCTGAGTGAATATTTATTGATTTGTTCCCACCACATTTCGTTAAATGCTTGTGTTGTTTTGTTATTAATTCTAATTAAAACACCAGTTTCAAAGTGATGGTAGCCCATTACAGGAAACCCCTCTTTATAATATTGTAATAATTGATTTAAACATATTTCTGGATCATCATTTTTATATACGAAAGCTTGTGAGTTAGCCTCTCTTACTAAATTATTAATGTCACCATGATGGTGTATTGCTATTGATGCTTGGTTCTTTATTAGCCTTTCGTTTATAATTTCCTGTGGGTTTCTGGTGATATAGAATTGACTATCCATCCATATACTGGTATTATGGTCTGGTAAAACTTTATGAGAATTCATTTTATAATACCTAGCATCAACCCTTGGGCTAGATTCTTTTAAATCTACGTACTTAATTTTCCATTTATCAGATTTAATGTCTCTTCTATTTGTGAATGCTATAAATTCTGTATCATTATAACTTTCTGTTTTTTCACAAAATGCACCAACATCACTCAAAGGTAAATTTTCTTCCGCAAATAGAGCCGAATATACAATGGTTTTCTTACCCATATTATATTATATATTGAAATCTTGTGAATATCTATTTAAAATAAAGCTTGCCATACACAATATTTTTTGGTAACATAATAAAAAATTAAAAATTAAGATTTTTTTAAAAAACATAACCCCTAAAGTGTAAAATTGATCCATGGATATCAAGGTTAAAAAAAGAAACGGAAGACTAGAAGAATTTAATGTAGAAAAAATAAATGCAAGCGCTCAAAGAGCTTGTGAATCAATAGAAGATGTTTCGGCTAGTGAAGTTGTCCTAGATGCTCAATTACAACTCTTCGACAAAATAACAACTCGAGAAATTGATCAAGCTCTTATTTTTTCAGCACGCGAAAAAATTGAGAAAGAGCCAAATTACTCATTTGTTGCTGGCCAATTATTACTCAACACTTTATATAAAGAAGTTTTTAGGGAAGGAGTAGCATCCGATACATTTAAACTTCAGTATAGAAAATGTTTCATACAGAACGTTAGGAAGTTGGTAAAGTCCAATAGGCTTGATGAGCGTTTACTTGATTTTGATTTATTAAAACTATCTGAAGCTCTTAAGATTAGAAGGGATAAAAAGCTTAAATATTTAGGAGTGCAAATACTTTATGATCGTTATTTCATTAGATTAGATAATAAAATTATGGAAGCTCCTCAGTCTTTTTTTATGAGGGTAGCTATGGGTCTAGCCTTAAATGAAGAAAACAAAAATGAAAAAGCTATTGAGTTCTATGATTTAATTAGCCAGCAACTTTATACTCCATCTACACCCACACTTTTCAACAGTGGAACCACTCATTCACAACTTAGCTCATGTTACCTTAATACTTTTGATGACAGTATTGACGGTATTTTTGACGGTGCTTGGCAAGAAGCTAGAAAATCAAAATATGCTGGAGGTTTAGGGTTTGATGTTACCCCATTTAGATCTACAGGTTCCCACATCGAGGGTACTAATGGTATATCTGGTGGACTTATTCCTTGGCTTAAGATATATAATGACTTATTAATTGCGGTCAATCAAGGCGGCAAGCGTCCAGGTGCTGGTTGTGCTTATTTAGAGCCTTGGCATTTAGATTACGAAGACTTTTTAAATCTTCGAAGAAACACTGGAGATGATAGGCTTCGTTGTCATGATATGAATACTGCCTCTTGGATACCTGATGAGTTTATGCGCAGAGTTCAGAATGAAGATGTTTGGTATTTCTTTGATCCTAAAGATGCAGATCTTCATGATCGATTTGGTGAAGATTTTGATAAAAGGTATAATGATCTATGCGATCAAGCCGAAAAAGGTTTAATAAAAAATTACAGAACAATCCCAGCCAAAGAGTTGTGGAAAAAAATGCTTAAGGTATTATTTGAAACTTCTCACCCTTGGTGTACATTTAAAGATCCTTGTAATATTCGATACACTAATCAACACGAAGGGGTTGTCCATAGTAGCAATCTTTGTACTGAAATTACATTACACACAAAAGCCTCTGAATACTCCTCTGGAAATAAAACTAAAACTGGAGAGACTGCTGTCTGTAATTTAGGTTCTGTTAATTTATTAAATCATTTAAATGAAGATAACACTCTTGATTATAATAAGCTAAAATATACAATTCATCTTGCAATTAGAATGCTAGATAATGTTATAGATATTAATTTTTATCCAACAGAAGAAGCTAGCAACTCTAACTTAAGAAATCGCCCAATTGGTTTAGGCATGATGGCCCTGCATGACATATGTCACAGGATGAATATAAAGATTGATAGCGATGAAGCTGTAAAATTAAATGATGATTTATTTGAGTTTTACTCTTATCATGCAATTTTAGCTAGCAGTCAACTAGCCAAAGAAAAAGGCAAGTATCAAACATACGATGGTTCTTTGTGGAGCCAAAACATTCTACCAATTGATTCTTATAGTGTTTTATCTGAATATAAAAAATCTCCTTTCTTAGGTCATGGTGAAAGCTCAAAAAATGACTGGAAGTCTTTGAGGTCTCACATTTCAGAATACGGAATGCGTAACAGTAATGTTATGGCAATTGCTCCAACTGCAACCATTGGTTATATTAATGGTGTCGAACAGAGCATAGAGCCTAACTTTTCTGTACTATTTGTCTATGAATGTAAAAGTGGTAATTTCTATATCACTAATCCTCATTTTGTAAAGGACATGAAAGAAAGAGGTCTATGGAACACTGAAGTTGCAGCTTTGGTTAAAAGTTGTGATGGAGATTTATCCTTACTTAATGGAGCTATACCTGAAGATTTAAAAGAAAAATATAAAACTGCTTTTGATCGTGACATGCTTAAGCTTATTGAATGCAATGCTTCTCGCCAAAAATGGATTGATCAAGCGGTCAGCTTTAACCTTTACAACAAAACTACTTCTTTAAAATATTTAAATGATATTTATATGGCTAGTTGGGAATCTGGGTTGAAGACTACTTATTACCTTCGTAATAGGGCTGCTAGTAAGATCGAAAAATCTACAGGTGAAGAAAAATCACAACCTACCGAATCAGAAATTCAAGCTTGCAGCATTGAAGCCATGAAAAATGGAGGCACATGTGAGTCTTGTCAATGAAGATTGCTTCTGGCATTGGTATTATATACAAAGATCTTATTCTATTAGCTAGGAGGGCTGAATATTTTGATGGTAACCCAGCTCCACTTGGTGGTTACTGGTCAATATTTGCCGGTTCTCTTGAAGGCGATGAGTCTTTTCAAGATTGTGGTATCAGAGAAACATATGAAGAAACAGAAATTAAAATTACTCATGATCAATTAATTGATGGGTGTTTAATTAAAAAAAATAACTTAAGATTTAAAATATTCTTCGTAGAGCTACCATATCAACCAAGCCCAATATTAAACGAAGAGCATACTGAATATGGGTGGTTTGATATACATAAACTACAACAATTTCCATATGACATACAGAAAGATTTAATTAAATGTATAGAAAACTATAAAAATGGTGTATAATATATAGTTATGGAATTAGACTTCTCAGATAAAATTAGAGCACGCATATTAGCAGAAGTTGGTTCTGAAGAAGAAATTTCTGAAGAGTCATGGGCTGCTGAAAAACAAAAGGGTAAATCCCTTAATAAACCATTCCGTACACCAGGCGGACCCAAAAAGTTCTCTGTGTATGTTAAGAACGAAAAAGGTAATGTCGTTAAAGTAAACTTTGGTGACCCTAATATGGAGATCAAACGTGATGATCCTGCTCGCCGTAAATCTTTTCGTGCTCGCCACAACTGCGACAATCCAGGTCCCAAGACTAAAGCTAAGTATTGGTCATGCAAAATGTGGAGTAAGAAGAGTGTAACTAAAGTTACTAAGGGTGAAGAAGAATCTGAAGAAGAAGTGCTAGAATTTCTTGATGAATCTGAATCTGCACTAACTGAACAGCAGAAAAAATTACCACCCGCTATTCAAAAAGCTATATTAAAAAAGAAGAGCGGTAAAGACGACAAAGACTCTAAAAAAGACAAAGATTCTAAAGATGACAAAGAAAAAGGCAAAGAAGAATCTGATGCAAAAAAAGGTCTTTGGGAAAACATTCGCGATAAAAAGAAACGTGAAGGTAAAAACTACCGTCCAGCCAAACCTGGTGACAAAGACTACCCAGACCCTAAAGCATTAAAAAAAGCCCAAGAATCTAGCAAGAAAAAGAAAGACAAGAAGTAATTCTTGGCGCGGCTTTTGCAATACTATATATAGAAGTGCCCATTATGGGGCTTCTTGAGTGCCAATAGGACTCACTAACCATGAAAGGAAATATATAGTATGACAAAATTACACATAAAACAAAATCTACCCGTAAGTAGAGAGGAGTTTGTTACTCCCTTTGATTCGTTGTTTGACGACATCATACAAAAAGCGCTACCATCTTTCTCGCAAGAGTTTGGAATTGGTTTCTTTGGCAACAATAGTTATCCCAAAGTAGATGTTATGGATTATCCAGATAAATTAAAAATAGAGGCAGAAATCCCTGGTCTATCTAAAGAAGAAGTGTCTGTAGATCTGGAGGAGAATGTATTATCCATAACTGGATCAAAGCGTGAATCTAAAAAACAAGAAGATGTAAAGTATATTCGCAAAGAATTAAAGCGTTCAAACTTCAAAAGGTCTTTCGAGTTAAATCGGGACTTTAACCTATCTAAAATAAAGGCAGAATTTTCTAACGGACTGCTACATATAGATATTCCTAAAAAGGATCCCGATAAACCTAAAAAAATAAAAATATTATAACCTCAGTGTAGCCCTCTTCGGAGGGCTTTTTTTTTAGTGTAATTCATATTAATGAATCATTACAAACCAAAACCGTTTACAGAAGATGTGAAAATTAAAATGGAACAAGCTATAAATGAGCCCCTTGATGATGTTCGCACCTTGTGTAATGTGATCAAACTAGCTTATCGTTGTAGTAATGAATCTAGTTACAACTTGTCTGCAGCTAAATTGCTTTTACTAGAAGCTTTATGGATGGGGCAACGCATGCATGCTAGATTATATGAAGACCAACAGCTAGAACTAAAATCTGAATCAAAACATCAAGAAATCGAAGAAGATCCTTTTTCTGTTGATTGGAGTAATTTAGATGGTAGAAATGTAGCTCAAGGAAATTGGGATTAACAATTAATTCATTAAAGTAAACTAGCCCTCTTCGGAGGGCTTTTTTGTGTATAATATAATGTGAGGAAGAAAACGCTTGATGATTATAAAAAATTAGCTCCAGAAATCCCCACTAATACTTGTCCATATATAGATTTTGCACAAGAAATAATAAAAGAAGTTAAAGATGAAAGTGATTGTAAATTAATACAAAATAAATTAGATTTAGCTATAAATACATTAGAATATATCAGAGAATCAAACGAAGCATTAAGAGATAGCTCTAGATATTGGTTTAATAACTTTAAAAATAGATTTTAAACTACACTGAATTAGAAAAAAATTAATTATTATTTATAATCTAGTGTAATATACTTATTATGGCAGACTCACATACAATACCTAGTAAATTTAATAGCTCTGCTGGGCAATTAAATGCTCCAGCTGGGACTAATATATATATTACCGCAATTTTAATTTCATCAACTTTGACTATTGATGGTGTAAATGTTGGCAATCCAGGTCCAGTGAGCCTCCCTTCACCGATACTTTGCTCTTCAGTTAATACATCCTCAATTGGTCAAATTGCTTATTTCGTTCAGTAACAATGGCTTCACCTAAGGCTAAACCTTCGAGGATTAACCAAAATGGTTATGTAGAAGCGGTAGGCGGTACCGTTGCTATCACTTCGATTGTTCGGCCTACATTTCTACGTTTTAATGGTAACAATGATATACCTGTAGAATTGCAGCCTCAAGAATTTTTTTCGCCCATACAGTGTAATTCTTTTCGGGCGGATCCATTTTCCGTTACATATATTATTCAGGGTGGTACAGCCATTGAATCTGATTTAACTGAAGGTTTAACGGTATCAGCTAGTGCTGGCGAAACCGAAATTTTTGTTGCTGATCAAGATGTTTTCTCTATTGGTGATATAATAATCATTGATGAAGGTACTGCTCAAGAAGAACAAAATGAAGTGGTAGGTTTTGGTTCTCTATTATTAAAAAATCCATTACAGTTCAATCATGCTATTGGTGCTCCAGTTAAAGTTAAGTATGCGGTTGGAGAAATTGCTCCCAGCCCTTCAGTTACACCTTCCCCAAGCAAAACTCCAAGCGTAACCGTAAGTCCAAGTGTTACTCCTAGTGTTACCAAAACACCCAGTGTAACCGCAAGTCCAAGTGTTACTCCTAGTGTTACCAAAACACCTAGTGTTACTCCAAGTAAAACTCCAAGTGTAACTGCAAGCACAAGTGTCACTCCATCTCCTAGTGTTACTCCTAGTGTTACCAAAACACCCAGTGTAACCGCAAGTCCAAGTGTTACTCCTAGTGTTACCAAAACTCCAAGTGTAACTGCAAGCACAAGTGTTACTCCATCTCCTAGTGTTACTCCATCTCCTAGTGTTACTCCTAGTGTTACCAAAACACCAAGCGTAACTGCAAGCACAAGTGTCACTCCATCTTTTAGCGTTACTCCTAGTGTTACCAAAACACCAAGTGTAACTGCAAGCACAAGTGTTACTCCATCTCCTAGTGTTACTCCATCTCCTAGTGTTACTCCTAGTGTTACCAAAACTCCAAGTGTAACTGCAAGCACAAGTGTTACTCCATCTTTTAGTGTTACTCCTAGTGTTACCAAAACTCCAAGTGTAACTGCAAGCACAAGTGTTAC
>Ga0181568_10001953_pt1 | contig 18758 bp, 20 predicted proteins | sample 101ome_20_FD_133758 | JGI IMG/M metagenome (GOLD analysis project Ga0181568, IMG submission 133758) | Coastal salt marsh microbial communities from the Groves Creek Marsh, Skidaway Island, Georgia - 101404AT metaG (megahit assembly) | ecosystem: Environmental > Aquatic > Marine > Intertidal...
AAATCATCCAGTAATTTGTTCTTCTCATCACGCATTTTGCACCTATGCGCACAAATTGGCTGCGCCCGTGCTATATTGCAAGTGATTTTAATGCGACAGAAAGACTGCCGGCCTCATGCCTTTTCTGAATATCGACCCCATTATTTTTGAAATCGGCCCATTTGCCTTGCGCTGGTATGCGCTGGCTTATATGGCCGGACTTATTCTCGGCTGGAAATATATGGTGGCCCTGACCAAGCGACCGGCGCTGTGGCCGCAAGGTGTGCCGGCCAATGAAGACCAAATTGATGATTTGCTGCTTTGGGTCACACTCGGCGTGATTATTGGTGGCCGCTTGGGCTATGTGCTGTTTTACAATGCGCCCTATTATCTCGCCAATCCGGGCGCGGCTCTGGCGGTTTGGCAAGGCGGTATGGCGTTTCACGGCGGCGCGCTCGGCGTTATTTTGGCGGTGATTTATTTTGCCCGTAAGAACAAAATCCCACTTTTATCGCTTGGCGATATGGTCGCCATTACCGTGCCGTTCGGGCTGCTGTGCGGACGGCTGGCCAATTTCATCAATGGCGAATTATGGGGTCGCGTTACTGAGGCGCCATGGGGCGTTATCTTTCCGGGCGCAGGGGCCCTGCCGCGTCATCCCAGCCAATTATATGAAGCTGCGTTGGAAGGGGCGCTTTTACTGCTGCTCTTAAATGTGCTGGCCTGGCGCTTCAAGGCCTTTGCCAAGCCCGGCCTGTTGACCGGCTTATTTCTTATCGGCTATGGCGCGTCGCGTTTCGTAATTGAATATGTGCGCGAACCCGATGCCCATATCGGCTTTATTTTCGATATTGTGACAATGGGGCAAATATTGTCGCTGCCGATGATACTGGCCGGTGCCGGTTTTGTTTATTGGGCCACGACGCGCAAATGACGCCGCTTAAGAAAATTCTCATTGAAGAAATTTCTGCCAATGGGCCGATGAAGCTGGCTGACTATATGAAGCGCGCGCTTGCCGACCCTGAGTATGGCTATTACATGCAACGCCGCCCCTTTGGCGCGAGCGCTGCTGATGGCGGTGATTTCATCACCGCGCCGGAAGTCAGCCAAATGTTCGGAGAATTGATCGGCGCATGGTTGGCCGATTTATGGCACCGCATGGGACAACCGCAAGATTTCTGTTTGATCGAATTGGGGCCGGGGCGCGGCACGCTGATGGGCGATATTTTGCGCGCCGCCAATGTGCTGCCCGATTTTGTGAAAGCGGCGCAGGTGCATTTTGTTGAAACCAGCCCCGCCTTACGCGCGGCGCAAAAACAAGCCGTGCCACATGCAACTTGGCACGATGATGTAGCAACCCTGCCCGCCGCGCCGACCCTATTGGTCGCCAATGAATTTTTCGACGCCCTGCCGGTGCAACAATATCGCAAACAAGGCAATGACTGGCTGGCGGTGATGGTGACGGCTGATGGTGATGATTTGGTTCTGATCGATGGCGACGCCGTCGCCGCGCCGTTTTCAGATGCGCTGGCCGCCTGCCTGCCCGACACGATAAATGATGGTGAAATTGTCGAAAGCGCAGCGGCGGTGGAAAGCGCCATGCAGCAGCTGGCGCAGCATATTGCAACATATGGCGGCGCGGCCCTGCTGATTGACTATGGCCATGCCGAACCGGCTTGCGGTGACAGTTTTCAAGCCATGCGCGGCCACGGATTTGTTGACCCGCTGGCCGAGCCTGGGCTGGCTGACTTGACCGCGCATGTCAATTTCTCCCTGCTCGCGCATATTGCCGAAACGGCAGGGCTGACCGCCGCACCGATTAGCGCGCAAGGGCTGTTTTTGGAGGCGCTGGGCTTGAGCTTGCGCAGCCAGAAGCTCATTCAATTAAGCCCCGAACGCGAAGCCGATATTGAGGGCGAAAGACATCGCCTCGCCGCGCCGCAAGAAATGGGCAGCCTGTTCAAAGTATTGGCCGTCGCCCATGCCGATATGCCGCCATTGGCCGGTTTCTCGTCGGAGGCCCCATGATTGAACCGCTCACCCATACTGCTTTGGACGGCACGGCGCATGGCTTTTTCACGCGGCAAGGCGGCGTATCGACCGGCCTATATGAAAGTCTGAATACCGGCCTCGGCTCTGAAGATGCGCGCACGCGCGTATTGGAAAACCGCGACCGCGTGCGGCAATATCTTGGCGCAACCGCATTGGCCACCGCTTATCAAACGCACAGCACGGTGACCGCTTTCATTGATGCACCGCAAGAAGCGATAAAAGCCGATGCGCTGGTCACCAAAACCAGCGGCCTCGCCATTGGCGCATTGGCCGCCGATTGCGCGCCGGTTTTACTGTCTGACACACAAAACGGCATTATCGGCGCCGCGCATAGCGGCTGGCGCGGCGCGTTTGACGGCATATTGGCCAGCGTCGCCGCAACCATGCGCGAAAATGGCGGCAAACATATCGCTGCCGTTATCGGCCCGTGCATTTCAAAAAAAGCTTATGAGGTCGGCCCTGAATTCATTGCCCGCTTTGAGAGCAATTATACCGACGATCTTGATTTATTCACGCCGTCCAAGAAAAGCGGCCATCATATGTTTGACCTGCCGTCTTTTGTGCAGCGGCAATTGGCGCGCGTCGATATTGAGGCGCATATCATAAATGCCTGCACTTATGCCGATGAGGCGCGGTTTTTCTCTTATCGGCTTACCACCCATCGCAATGAAGCCGATTATGGACGCCAGATGTCGGCGATTTGTTTGCAGTAAAGAAGCTGGTGTCAGGGGTGAAATACCACGTGGTCGCTGTGCCTTCTTAATCGGGCACTTATCGACCGCGCAAATGGCTTATTCGGGTGGCCGTATTTATTTGTGTCGCCCTTATTCAGCCATCACCCCTGACATAGCTTCCTGAACGCAAAACCGACACCTGCTTTCGCAGGTGTCGGGGTGCAAAAAAACCGAGTTCGAAGAAACGGCCGCGACGTATTTGGCGCGAGCCTTATTTCGCCGCCACCCCGACAAAGCGGAGTGGTGGAATTTTTTCAGCAATTCATAAAAAAGGCCTAACGCCCCGAAGGGAAACGTTAAGCCACATACGCAATTATAAATTGCGGCTTCAAACTAGAGGCTTTTTGGACCCCGCCAACGCACCATCCATGCGCTGACAACATGACTATGACAGATATGGGGGGATTGGGGAAGCCATTTAGGACTGTCAAAAAACTCACACAAACGGGGATAATTCAAAAAGGGAAATAGCGAATCTCCCGCCGCTTTGTTATTCAAAACAAGACTTCAATTCGGAGGGCGTCGTCATGAAAATCATTGCCGGAAACAGCAACTTACCCTTGGCCGAAGAAATCAGCGCCTATTTGAAAGTGCCACTGGCTGACAGCACAGTGCGTCGCTTTGCCGATAATGAAGTATTTGTCGAAATTTTGGAAAATATGCGCGGCGAAGATGTGTTTGTCGTGCAATCCACCTCGGCACCGGCCAATGACCATTTGATGGAATTACTGATTATTATTGACGCGCTGCGCCGTGCCTCGGCGCGCCGCATCACGGCTGTGCTGCCCTATTTCGGTTATGCCCGCCAAGACCGCAAACCCGGGCCGCGCACGCCCATTTCAGCCAAGCTGGTCGCCAATCTGATAGAAGCGGCGGGGGCTGACCGCGTGCTGACGCTGGATTTGCACGCCGGACAAATTCAAGGCTTTTTCGATATTCCGACCGATAATCTGTTCGCTGCGCCGGTATTTGTCGATGACATTAAAGCGCGCTTTAACGGGCAAGATTTGATGGTGGTATCGCCTGATGTCGGTGGCGTGGTGCGTACACGCGCATTGGGCAATCGCATTGGTGCTGACCTTGCCATTGTCGATAAACGCCGCGAACGCGCGGGTGAAAGCGAAGTGATGAATATTATCGGTGATGTAACCGACCGCCATTGTCTGCTGGTTGATGATATTGTCGATAGCGGCGGCACGCTGTGTAATGCCGCCGAAGCCTTGCTGGCCAATGGCGCGAAATCGGTTTCTGCTTATATCACGCATGGCGTTTTGTCGGGCGAAGCGGTCAACCGGGTGAATAATTCGCAGCTTGAGAAACTGCTGATTACCGACACGATTCAACCGACCGAAGCGATTTTGAGCTCTGACAAATTCGGTGTCATCAAAATTGCCGAATTGATTGGTGAAGCGATGCGCCGCACCACCGATGAGCACTCGGTTTCAAGCCTTTTCGACTAAATCATTAATCATTGCGCGCTCGCGCTGACGCGGCTATAACCCGCTCACGATACGGTTTTGCACCCCTGGAGGAAAACCGGTCTGACCGGCAAAACATGGGTTTTGTCGGGATTTATCGCTAATCAAGGAGACAGAAATGTCTGATATTTATGAAATTACCGCTGAAAAGCGGGAACGGGCCGGTAAGGGGATCGCTCGTGCATTGCGTCGTGAAGGACTGGTGCCGGCCGTTATTTATGGGGACAAAAAAGACCCTGAAGGTATCGCTCTTAATTTGGGCGAAGTGAAAAAACTGTTCAATACGGGCCGCATGATGAACACGCTGCTGGATATTGAAATTGACGGCAAAAAACAGCGCGCCATTGCCCGTGACGTGCAATTGCATCCGGTGCGCGACGATATTCTGCATGCCGATTTCTTGCGCCTCGGTAAAGGCGCGAAAATCGCCGTTGAAGTGTCGGTGACCTTCCTCAATGAGGAAACCTGCCCGGGCCTCAAGCAAGGCGGCGTTTTGAACGTTGTGCGCTATGCGGTTGAACTGAACTGCCCGGCTGACAATATTCCCGAAACCATCGAGCTTGACCTCGCGGAAGCGGAAATGAATGACAGTATCCACATTTCGGAAGTAACATTGCCCGAAGGCGTGGAACCGGTGATTTCTGACCGCGACTTTACCATTGCCACCATTGCTGCTCCGGCCGCGCTTAAGAGCGAGGAATCCGAAGCAGTCGACGGTGAAGAAGGCGAAGACGGCGAAACCGAAGGTGAAGCAGGCGCTGCAGAAGAAAGCGGCGACGAAGAAGAAGGCGGCGAAGAGTAATCTTCGCCCCACCTCCCTTTTGGGGAGTGTCTTATGCAGCTTTTTGTCGGCCTCGGTAATCCCGAACCCAAATATGCCAAAAACCGCCATAATATCGGCTTTATGGCGATAGATGCGCTCGCCGCAGCCTATGATTTTGCGCCGTTTCGGGAAAAATATCACGGGCTGTTGGCTGAGGGGCAAATCGGGCAGGAAAAAGTGCTGCTGTTGAAACCGCAAACCTTCATGAATAAAAGCGGGGTCAGCGTTTCAGAGGCGGTTAACTTCTTCAAACTTGATGGCAGTCAAATTGTCGTGTTTTACGACGAGCTTGACCTACCGCCCGGTAAATTGCGCATGCGCCGTGGCGGCGGCTTTGCCGGACATAATGGCCTGAAATCCATCAATGCCCATATGGGCGCCGATTTTCGCCGCGCAAGGCTGGGCATTGGCCATCCGGGTGACAAAGCCAAAGTAAATAATCACGTGCTGGGCGATTTTGCCAAAGCCGATGCCGATTGGTTGGCCGAATTCTTAACCGCTTTATGCGACCATGCGCCTTTGCTGGCCAAAGGTGAAGACGCCACTTATCAAACCCGTGTGGTGGAAGCCATGCACGGCGAAACGGAAGAGCAGGAAGACGAAAATGGGATTTAAATGCGGCATTGTCGGACTGCCCAATGTGGGCAAATCTACGCTTTTCAACGCGCTGACCAAAACCGCCAGCGCCCAAGCGGCAAACTTTCCTTTCTGCACCATTGAGCCGAACATTGGTGATGTTGCCGTGCCCGACGAGCGGCTGGACCGGCTGGCCGATATCGCCCAATCGGCCAATCGCATTCCCGCCCGCTTGAGTTTTGTTGATATTGCCGGATTGGTGCGCGGCGCGTCGAAAGGCGAAGGGCTTGGCAATCAATTTCTCGCCAATATTCGCGAGGTCGATGCGATTGCCCATGTGCTGCGCTGTTTTGAAGATAGCGACATCACCCATGTTGAAGGCAAGATTGACCCGCTGGCCGATGCTGATACGGTGGAAACCGAGTTAATGCTGGCCGATATGGAAAGCCTTGAAAAACGCGAAGCCAATTTGCGCAAAAAAGCCACAACCAAAGACAAGGAAGCGATTGCCGAATTGGAATTGGTCGATTTGGCGCTGGCTGAATTGCGCGAAGGGCGACCGGCGCGCAAGGCCGATATTCCGGAAAACCGCGCGCGCGATTGGAAAAACCTGCAACTGATTACCTCAAAGCCGGTTATTTATGTGTGCAATGTCGAAGAAGACAGCGCCGAGAGCGGCAATAGCCTGTCGGCCAAAGTGGCTGAAAAAGCGGCGGCAGAAAACGCCGAAGCAGTGGTTATCTCCGCCCGTATTGAGGAAGAATTGGCGCAACTTGATGATGCCGAGCGGCTGGAATATCTCGAAACGTTGGGGCTTGCCGAGCCGGGGCTGAACCGCCTGATACGTCAGGGCTATGGGTTGCTTGACCTCATCACCTATTTCACCGCCGGCCCGAAAGAAAGCCGCGCCTGGACGGTTAAGCGCGGCACTGCCGCGCCACAAGCAGCCGGTGTCATTCATTCGGATTTTGAACGCGGCTTCATCAAGGCCGAAACCATCGCCTATGCCGATTATAGGGAATTAAACGGCGAAGCAGGCGCGCGCGATGCCGGTCGCCTGCGCCAAGAAGGCAAAGACTACATCGTCGAAGACGGCGATGTGATGCTGTTCCGCTTTAACGTCTAAAAAACCCCGCCTCATTGTTGAAGCGGGGATTTGAATTCATGAGTTTTTCTGAAGCTTCAACGTCCAACAGCGTCAGCTGTTGGCGACCCGTTCCGCCTAGCGGGTGCTTTTAGTCAGTGCAAATCAGCCCAGATTTTGCGCATGGAGAAGAACATCAATCCGGCAAAAATTGTCAGATAGATGAGCACCATAAAGCCGATGCGCTTTCTTTGCTCCAGCTCAGGCTCTGCCGTCCAATTAAGGAAATGGGTGACATCCATCGACATTTGCTCAACCGTGGCCGGTGTGCCGTCGCTATATTCGACAAGCTCTTCCAGCAAGGGCGCAGGCATGGCGATTTTACCGCCAGCCATATAAGGGTTGTAATAAAGGCCGGGGCGCATTTCGACGCCTTCCGGCGCATCTTCATAGCCGCTGAGCAGCGCGTGAACATAATCAGCCCCACCACCGCGTGCCTTGTTGATCAGAGACAAATCGGGCGGATAGGCACCGCCATTGGCAGCGCGCGCGGCGTTTTCATTGGGATAGGGTGACGGGAATTTGTCGCGCGGCAGTGCGGCGCGCTCATACATATCACCATAATCATCAGGGCCGTCTTCAACGATATATTCTCGGGCAATAGCTTTGACTTCCGCTTCAGAGAACTCCGGCCCACCGGCTTGGCTGAGATTGCGGAAAGCAATCTGGTTCAGCGAATGGCAGCTGGCGCAAACCTCTTTATAGACCTGAAAGCCCCGACGCAGTGCATCGCGGTCATATGTGCCGAACAAACCGTCAAAGCTCCACTCCATCGCAGCCGGTGCTTTCGCATCACCGGCGGCATGTGCAGGTGCAGACAGGCCAAGCGCCATAATGGCCGCACCAAGAACCGCCTTAAAAGCAAATCGCGTCATCATCATTCCCCCTCAAAGCCTATTCGGCAGGTTGTGCGCCGAGAACAGGTTCGGATATCGATTCCGGCACCGCTTTTGGCTTTTCGACTATGCCCAACACCGGCAGGACGACCAGGAAATGAGCGAAGTAATAAATCGTGCCGATACGCGCCAGCACAATGTAAATGCCTTCCGCCGGTTGCGCGCCGAGATAGCCGAGCAGCAAGCAGTCGAGCACCAGAAGCGCGTAGAATTGGCGGAACAGCGGGCGATAGCGCGCTGAGCGCACTTTCGACGTATCCAGCCAGGGCAGCAGGAACAGAATGAAAATCGCACCAAACATCAGCGCCACACCGCCCAGCTTATCGGGCACGGCGCGCAAAATGGCGTAGAAGGGCAGCAAATACCATTCCGGCACAATATGCGCCGGTGTAACCAGCGGATTGGCTTGAATGTAATTATCTGCGTGACCCAGCACATTGGGCGCGAAGAAAATGAAATAGGCAAAGAGGATAAGGAACACGGTCAGAGCGAAGCCGTCTTTCACCGTGTAATAAGGGTGGAACGGCACCGTATCTTGCTTGCTTTTGACCGAAATACCGACCGGATTATTATTGCCCGGCACATGCAATGCCCAAATATGCAGAATGACCACACCCAAAATCAGGAATGGGATGAGGTAATGCAGCGAGAAGAAGCGATTGAGCGTCGGATTGTCGATTGAGTAACCGCCCCACAACCAAATGGCGACGCTTTCGCCGACCACCGGAATGGCACCAAACAGATTGGTGATAACGGTGGCGCCCCACAGGCTCATTTGCCCCCATGGCAGCACATAGCCCATAAAGGCGGCGGCCATCATCAGCAGATAAATGATAACGCCCAAAATCCACAAGACTTCACGCGGCGCTTTATATGAGCCGTAATACAGGCCGCGGAAAATATGAATATAAACGGCGAGGAAGAACATGGACGCGCCATTGGCGTGAATATAGCGAATGAGCCAACCATAATTGACGTTGCGCATGATATGTTCGACCGAATTAAAGGCAAAATCGACATGCGGCGTGTAATGCATGGCGAGAATAATGCCGGTAATGATTTGCGTGACGAGGCAGAAGGTCAAAATACCGCCAAAAGTCCACCAATAATTGAGGTTTTTCGGGGTCGGATAATCAACAAAGCTGTCATGCGCCAGACGCAAGATTGGCAGGCGCGAGTCCATCCATTTGGTGAACCCATTGCTCGGATTATATGTGCTCTCACCGCTCATTTATCAGTCCTATCCAATTTTGATGCGGCTATCGCCGACAAATTCATAAGAGGGAATTTCAAGATTTTTCGGTGCCGGTCCTTTACGGATACGGCCCGATGTATCGTAATGCGAGCCATGGCACGGGCAGAACCAGCCATTAAAATCACCAGCTTGCCCCAGCGGCACACAACCCAAATGGGTGCAAATGCCGACCATCACCAACCACTCGTCTTTTTGCACGCGGTCAATGTCATTTTGCGGGTCGGGCATATCTGTTTCGGCGACGCTGCGCGCTTCGGCAATCTCGCCTTCCGTGCGGCGGCGAATAAACACCGGCTTGCCGCGCCATGTCACGGTAATGCTTTGACCGGTTTCAATGGCCGCCAAATCGACCTCGATAGAGGCCAGTGCTTTTACCGAAGCGTCAGGATTCATTTGATGGATAAGGGGCCAGGCAATATTTGCGGCACCAATGGCGGCAAATGCGCCGGTCGCCAAATACAGAAAATCGCGACGATTGGTTTCGTCGCCAGCAGAATTGTGTTCGTCCGCCATAATGCTCTCCTTCTTGCCCCCTCACGGCCTGACCTTTATATACAAGCAGCGAGTGGTCGCAAACTATAGCCAGAGCTTGATTGGCTGAATGTGTCACCATGACGCATGAATCAGCCGGTTTTCCGCTTGCGGCATAGCTTGCAACGCATTGAAATGATTATCGAAATTCTAACCGCCGCAATGGCGCGCAAAGGATAAAAGACAGTGGATGAAGTTCTCTGGAATCAACGCAAACAAAGCGCCGCCGATTGGTTCCGCACATTAAGGGACGATTTATGCGCGCGGCTCGAATCGCTTGAGCCCAATGGCGCGGTTTTTGAACGCAAGACTTGGACACGCGGCGACGGTTCTGAAGATCTGGGTGGCGGCGAAATGTCGATGCTGCGCGGCGCGGCATTTGAAAAAGCAGGCGTGCATATCTCCACAGTTTATGGCGAGTTTTCAGAAGAGTTCCGCAAGCAAGTGGCGGGTGCTCAAGACGACCCGCGCTTTTGGGCCGGTGGCATTTCCGTGATTATTCACCCGACCAACCCCAATGCGCCGACCGCGCATATGAATACGCGCATGGTGGTGACCACCAAGGGCTGGTTTGGCGGCGGCGGCGATTTAACGCCCATGTTGGATGCGGCACGCAGGCAAGACCATGAAGACACGGTTGAGTTTCACGGCGCGTTCAAAGCGGCCTGTGACAAGCATGACGCCACTTACTATCCGCGCTTTAAAGAAGAATGCGATCATTACTTTTTCTTGCCGCACCGCAATGAAACGCGCGGCATGGGCGGCATTTTTTATGACCATCTCGATAGCGGCGATTGGGATGCCGATTTCGCCTTCACGCAAGATGTCGGGCGCGCCTTTGTCGAAGTTTATCCTGAAATTGCGGCGCGGCGCATCAACCTGCCCTATGATGAGGCGATGCGCGACGAGCAAATGCAACGCCGCGGCCGCTATGTCGAGTTCAATCTCTTATATGACCGCGGCACCATGTTCGGCCTGAAAACCGGCGGCAATGTCGAAAGCATTCTCAGCTCCATGCCGCCTATGGTGAGTTGGCGTTAAAAGGGCTCGGCAGCTTTGCTGCCCCAGCCCGCTTTACGCAAGCGAGGTGTGTTTGGCGCAGTCAAACCACCGAGACGAAGTAAATATTTTCATTCAAAAGCAATAAGTTAAATCCGATTTTGCTTGCCTTTGCGGCTAACGATTTCCTAACCTCCCCTCGTCTAACTGAATCGCATGCAACCCCGTCGGGTTGCCTGCCCAATAGAAAACCACTTGTGGGAATAAGGGGGAATTCTTTCATGCGATTGAGTTAGACACAGCCCGACACTCGTGCTGGTGCTGGTCAACAATAATAAGAGGAGCCCGCCATGCTCGACACGATTCTGATTGTTCTAATGATTGTCGCCCTGAGCGTTGCTCTAATCAGCAATATTATTGTGCTGATTAGCGGCTTTCGTAAAGCAAAAGCGGAAAGCAAGAAAAAGCCTTAGCCTTTCGCCAGTCGCTTTTTCAATTCCGCCTCTACCGCCGCAATATCGGGAAAGCCTTCATCCACCCACCATTGCTCGAGCGCAAAAGCCATTTTTCCCATGGCCGGGCCGTCTGACATGCCTACTTTTTGCATCATCAGGCCGGTCAGTGGAAATTTTGGCCGCTTATATTGTGCCGCCTCGGTTAGGGCAATTTTGAAGGCGGTGCCCATGACACCTTTTTCGCCTGATGAGGCGAGCGCCAAAAGCGCCCGATCCGCCACCGCTTCGGCGCCGTCAAAATACAGCACTTTGGAAAGCGCGGCCAAATCCAACGGAAACTCCATCGCCCTGACCAACCGGATGGTTTGTTTTTTCGACAAACGCAATGTCGTCGCCATTATTTGCGCCGCATCGGCAGAGGGTAGCAGCGCCATGAGCCGCAAAAGCGGGTCATCGCTGAATTTCAGCATGGCCGTGAGCGCGGCAAATTCAATCGGCTCAACACCGATGACAGGGCTCAACAAACCGGCCTCATGCAGTGCCTGCGCCGCCCTATCGGCAGCCGGCAGGGACATGATTTTATACATTTCTTGCTGCTTACGTTCACCTGAAAGACCACGCAAAGCGACCGCTGCGCCGCGACAAGCGGCCAGCGCTTCCGCATCAAGCGCAAGATCGGGCGTCAGACGAAAATGGAAACGGAAATAGCGCAGAACGCGCAAATAATCCTCTTCAATGCGCGCCTGTGCGTTACCGATAAAACGAACACGCTTGGCATTAATATCGGCAATGCCCTGCTCCGTCGGGTCATGCAATGTGCCATCAGCATCGGCATAAAGCGCATTAATGGTAAAATCGCGGCGCGCCGCATCGCCGTGCCAATCATCGGTAAACGCCACCTCAGCATGACGGCCATCAGTTGTCATATCGACACGCAAAGTGGTGATTTCATAAACCAGCGCTTTTTCGCCTTCATAGAGAATGGCCGACACGGTGCCGTGTTTAATGCCCGTCGGCACGCATTTAATCTTGGCCTTTTTTAGCCGCGCCATAACCTCTTTGGGCGGTAAGTCAGTCGCCATATCGACTTCCGTATCGGCATTGGCCACCCCCATCAGCGTATCGCGCACACAGCCGCCGACGCAACGCGTAGTTGCGTCGCCTTCATTCAGCACCTGCAATAAAAGCTGCGTCTGCTTGCGTTTCAGCCAAACGCTATGTGTGCCTTGCAAGTGGGTCATCTGTCCTATTCAAACCGGCCGGGGACAATCTCCCCGTCTTTATATGTCGGTGAAATATAAGTGCCGCCCGGCGCATCACCCGTGGTGGCGCGATAGGTCAACAGGCCGGCGACCACCAGCCCCAGACCGATAAGCGCGGCAAAAGCGTAATATTTGCGGGTTTGGGCGTCGGGTTTTTTCGCCGCGATAAAACGCACCCAAATATAGGTCAGCGCAAACGGCAATAGAAACAAAAACGCATTTATCAGCAGAACCCTAATCATGCAGTGACCCTCCTGCTCATATGCATCAGCACACCGGCTGTCGCACCCCAAATATTATAGCCCTCATATTGCATGGAATAATAGCTACGCTGTTTACCTTTCCACATCACTTGATGACGCTCATAATTTTCGGCGTCGAGTGCTTGGTGCAGCGGCACTTCAAAAATATCAGCCACTTCGTTTTTATCGGGTGTCAATGTAAAACCGGGCTGCACGAAGGAGACCACGGGCAGCATCAGAAAGCCGGTGCCGGTTTGATAAGTGTCGAGAAACCCCGCCACTTCAACAAAGTCCGATTTGAGGCCAATCTCTTCCTCCGCCTCGCGCAAGGCCGTGGCGACAGGCGAGGCATCGCGCTCTTCGACTTTGCCGCCCGGAAAAGCCACTTGGCCTGAATGTTTGTCGAGATGGTCAGCCCGACGCGTCAGCAAAATGGCCGGGCCGCTATCATATTGCACCACCGGCACCAATACGGCGGCGAGACGCAACTCGCCGGCCACCGCCCATTCTTCTTCGCTGGGCGCGCCGCCATCAATGCGCGCATCGCCGACTTGGCCGGGGCGCGACAAGGCTTCGGCATCGGGTAACTCTCTATCGACCACCGCTTCAATGCGGCTGCGCCAATCCGTCATCATATCCATCTCACGCCACACCGGCCGCTTCGGCGGAAGAGATTGGGAAAAACAGACCATGGCTCCACACGCCGAATTGCCCGTCATGCACTTCCGCCAGTTCGACCAAATCATAAAACACGGCGCGCGCAATCAGCGCTTCCAGTCGCGCGCGGACATGGACATACGGTGACGGCTCGCCGCTTGCTGCGTCAATCTCAAAGCGCAGCGCATGATCGGGCCCGGCTTCGGTGAAATCACCGACATTGGTCTCAAAACGCAAAATCTGTTCCTGTCCTTTACCGTTCACCGTCATCAGCGTGGCGATAAACGGCGCGTCTTCCACCTCAATACGGATTTTTTCAACCGGCGTGACAAGATAATGCTCGCCATCATCATCATGACGCAAAATGGTTGAGAACAGCCGCACCAGTTTTTTGCGCCCAATCGGCGAATTGTCATAATACCATTGCCCATCGCGGGCGATTTTCATGCCGATATCGCCGCAATAATCGGGCTCCCATGAATGCACGGGCGGCAGACCGCGCTCACCGCTTTTCGGATCCCCTGCTTTTTCGGCATCGGCAACGATTTTCATCAATGCATTGGCTGCTTCATCGGACATAATGTTCCCCTGTTAAGGGAGAAACTAGCACAATTCCGGCGCGCGTCGAACCATGCCCGAGAGCGCTGCACACAGCTTGGCCTCACCGCGCACCAGCAAACGCTGTGGGTCAACCGGCCCGGGCAGCTTACGGATGTCGGCGCAACGGAGAAATCGCATTTTTGGTAATAGGGCAAATCGCCGACCAAAAGCGTGAAAGCAAAGCGGGTTTCATCAATTGCCGCCAGCGCATCTTGAATCAAAGCCAAACCGACGCCCTGCCCCTGCATATCAGGATGCACGGCAAGCGGCCCCAGCAATAAGCCTGCCGTTTCATCAATCGCGATAGGCCAAAATGAAATCGCACCGACCAGCACGCCATCGGTCTTGGTCACCGCCATGCGGTCATATTCGCTGATTTGTCGATTGCCTTCGCGCAACCTCTCGGCCGTGCGCGTGACGCGCCCCGGGCCAAAGGCAATATCAAGAAGCTGAAGGAGCGCTTGCGGCTCGGCACTTTGCGATAGAATATCAAATTGGGTCATCTTTAATCCGTGGGGGTCTACCCCTAAAATGAAACGAAATTGGCGAACGAGAATGCACCGCCCAAAGGGCAGCGAAAAATTATCGTCGTCGTAATTTCTGTTTCATGGATTCTCCCAATGGTGAATGCGCGATTTTGATAGCGCGCAAAGCGGGGTTTGTCCAATAAAACAGACGGCTAGGCAGAAAAAATAAAGCTCATATAGGCTGCATAAAGAGCCAGGCTGAGGCAGCCTTCGACCCGCGACATGGCACGGCCCGAGGCCATGAAAATAAAACCGAGACAGGCCACGCCAATCATAATGGGAATATCGCGCAGCGCCATCATGTCTGATATCGGCAAAGGCGCGACCATGGACGTGACCCCCAAAATCAGCAAAATATTGGAAATATTGCTGCCGATAATATTGCCGACCGCGAGACCGGCATGGCCGCGCATGGCGGCGACCAATGAGACGGCAAGCTCCGGCAGGCTGGTGCCGATGGCGACAAGGCTCAAGGCAATCACCGCCTCCGATATGCCCCATTGCCGCGCCAAAGCAACCGCGCCATCGACCATCAACTCGGCCCCCCAAACAACACCGGCAATGCCGACCAGCAATACCATTGCGGCCACCAATGCGCCGCCGGGCACGCGGTTTTCATCGACCCCTGCTTCGGCTTCTGCCGTGTCTTCAACCTCGCGCGCCGAGCTATAAAGATAATAGGTAAAGCCGATAAGAATGACGAATAATGCAATGCCGACAGGGCGGTCAATCATGCCGACCATGCCGAGCACGAACAGCAGGGCCGAAACACCGAGCATGAAACCGCCATCGCGCCCCAGCGTGCCGTGATTGACGAAAAACGGGCTGACCAGTGCCATTGCCCCCATAACAAAGAGAATATTGGCGATATTGCTACCGACAACATTACCGATGGAAATATCCGGCTGGCCGTTCAACGCCGCATTGAGAGATACGGTCAATTCGGGCGCTGATGTGCCAAAGGCGATAATCGTCAGGCCGATAATGAGCGGCGAGACGCGCAATTTATCGGCCAGCGTAACCGCGCCACGCAGCAATGCCTCACCGGCGAGACCGAGAACGACAAAACCTGCCAATAGCAAAATGAGCGGTGATTCCATGCCCTGCTTTTAGCATGGCTTGCCCCTGCCGATATACAGACCATTCAAGAAATTATGCGGAAAAATGCTTGGCACGGCGGCATTAAGGATTTAGCTTTTTCCCCGAATGCAGGCGGCGCTCTTATTGCAGTCGCACGGGGAGGGACATTATGCAGTGGAATTTCGGAGATATTATTGACTCGATTGTGCCGATTTTGCCGGAGGGGCATTTGGCCTTGGTGCATGGCGACAGGGAAATCACGTGGCAAGAAATGAGCGCGCGCACCAATAATCTGGCGCGCAATCTTTTGGCCAATGGCGCCGAGACGGGCGACAAGGTCGGCTTTTATATGCGCAACCGCCCCGAATATAGCGAGCTGCTGATTGCCTGTTTTCGCGGTCGCCTGACCCATGTGAATGTCAATTACCGCTATGTCGCCGATGAAGTGCATTATATTTTCGACAATTCCGATGCCACGATCGTGGTTTACGGCAAAGAGTTTCGCGACAATATTGAACAGCTGCGCCCGCGCCTGCCAAAGGTCAAACAATGGATTGAAGTCGGCGATGGAAAAGATTTGCCCGACGGCATTATCGATTATGAAAGCCTTGCCACTGAAGGCGATGGCAGCAATTTGGATATTGAGCGTTCGGGCAGCGATTTGCTGTTTCTCTATACCGGCGGCACCACCGGCATGCCGAAAGGCGTGATGTGGGAGCATCATGCATTGCGCGAAACACAAACATTGGCGCTGCGCGCGCTGGGTGAAGTGCCTGAAACGCTGGAAGAATTGACCGCGCATTTGAAAAATCAGGGGCCCGGTCAGGTTTATATTCCGGCTTGCCCACTGATGCACGGCACCGGCCTGTTTACCGCAATGGGCGTGTTGATGGCGGGCGGCACGATTGTCACGCTGGAAGCGGCCTCGCTCAATTCACAAGAATTATGGTCAACCGTAGAGCGGCGCGGTGTTGAATATATGGCGATTGTCGGCGACGCTTTTGCCAAGCCCATGCTGCAAGAATTGAAAGACAATCCGGGCCGCTATGACGTCTCGTCCGTTGCCTCGATTGTCTCTTCCGGCGTGATGTGGTCGATGGAAGTAAAGCAGGAAATGCTCGACTATCTGCCCGATGAATGCATGTTGGCCGACAGTTTCGGCTCGTCGGAAGCCATTGGCTTCGGCTCGTCCATCACCATGAAGGATATGCCGGTCAAGACGGCCAAATTCACCACCAATGATTACTGCAAAGTGTTTGACGAAAACGATAATGAAATTCCATGGGGCAGCGAGACCCCCGGCTTTATCGCTTTTGGCGGGCCGATTCCGCTGGGCTATTACAAGGATGAAGAAAAAACCGCCAAGACGTTCAAGACGATTAATGGCCAACGTTTCTCCATTCCGGGCGATTATTGCCTCGTCTCACCGGAAGGCGAGTTGACGCTGCTCGGTCGCGGCTCAGTGTGCATCAATTCGGCAGGTGAAAAGATTTATCCCGAAGAAGTGGAAGAAGCGCTGAAACTGCATGACGCGATTGACGATGCGCTGGTGGTCGGCGTGCCTGATGAAAAATGGGGCCAAGCGGTGACGGCTGTCGTCAAAACCGTCGATGGCGGTGCATTTGACGAAGAAGAATTGAAAATCTTCTGCAAACAAAAATTGGCTGCTTATAAAACGCCGAAACATGTTTTCCATGGCGGCCCGCCCTTCCGTGCGCCCAATGGCAAAGCCGATTATAAAAGCGTCACTGAATTTGCCGTTGAGGAAGTAGAGAAACGCATATGACCAAAAAAGTAGCCGTTTTCGGCGAGATGGGTGTGAATTTCGCGCCCATTATTGAAGAGTATTTTGCCGCTAAACAGAAAGATTGGCAGGTCACCACATGGGCCTGCGATGGTGATGAAGCGGCGCGCGATGCGGTGCTGGCTGAGTGCGAAGCGGCGGTGATGAGCGCCGATTTCATTTTGACGCCGGGCAATTTCGGCGCGCTGATGGCCGCGCCCCATCTCAAAATCCTACTGCAACCTTGGGTCGGCACGGATTGGCTTGATGAGGGCTTTCTGCCGAAGGGGCTGATTTTCTGCAATGCCGGCGGCCATGCCGCGCCCATGGCGGAATATGTGCTGGGCACCATGCTGGAACACGCGCTTGAATTGCGCACCATGCATAGCGATATGCTGGCCGGAAAATGGCGCCGCGCCGGTCGCAATGCGGCACCCGAGGCACGGCACGGCGATTTGCTCGGCAAACATATCGGCATTGTCGGCTATGGCGAAATTGCCCAAGCGGTGGCGACCCGCGCCGCCGCTTTCGGCATGAGCGTATCGGCCGTGGCGCGCTCCAAGCGCGACAAAACCCCTACCCCGCTCGATTGGATCGGCACGCAAACCGATTTGCCGAAACTTCTGGCCGAAAGCGATTACCTCATCATGACCTGCGATTTGAACGATGAAACCGAAGGCATGATTGACGCAGCCGCTTTCGCGCAAATGAAAGACACTGCCTATATCATTAATGTGGCGCGCGGCGAGGTGATTGACGAAGACGCGCTGTTTGAGGCGCTGCAGTCAAAACGCATTGGCGGCGCGGCGCTTGATACTTGGTATCGCTATCCCGTCAATATCGCCGATACCGAGCCCGACCCCGACCGTGGCGGGCCGTATCAAGGCTCGAAACATGATTTCAACAGCCTCGATAATGTGCTGCTGACCCCGCATATGGCGGCGCATACATTCGGCGCTGACCGCGGGCGATATGTGTCGATTGCCGAAAGCCTGTGCAGCTATGCCGAAGGCGCTGATGTGAAACGGCAAGTCACCATCGGCACGGGCGAAAACCTCGAAGGGTTTGCGATACCGTAGGCTAAAAGCACCCGCCAGCTTGCTGGCGTTGGTGCGCCTTGCCCCAGCGCAGCGACCAACGGGAGCGAAGTCGGAGCCAAAAGCACCAGCCTTAAAGTAAATATTTTCATTTAAAAGCAATAAGTTAAATCAGATTTAGCTTGCCTTACCCGCTAACGATTTCCTAACCTCCGCCTGTCAATCCTAATTCGGACACCCCTGTCGGGGTGCTCGCCGAATACAATACCGCTCGCGGAGATAGGCGAGATCTCCATTCTCGAATTGGGATTGACACAGCCCGGCACTTTTGCCGGTGCTGCTCAATAATAATAAGAGGAGGGAGAACGCCGTGTCGGAACTTATCAATGCCTATAATAATAGCTGGCCGTTTGTGCAGATATTTATGCTCGCCACGCTTTTGGGGCTGGTTGCCTTGCCTGTTTGGTTGACCCATCGCTGGCTGACCATGCGCAAGAAAATGCCGGACAATATTTTGCTTGCGCTGGCGCAAGACGGTGACGTGGTAACGCTAACCGTGCGTCAAGGTGCACCGATTAGCCCCAATCAGCTTACCAATCTGCTGACCGAACCGACCTCACAAGCGGATATTCACGCCGAGCCGATAAG
>Ga0181568_10001958_pt1 | contig 18735 bp, 22 predicted proteins | sample 101ome_20_FD_133758 | JGI IMG/M metagenome (GOLD analysis project Ga0181568, IMG submission 133758) | Coastal salt marsh microbial communities from the Groves Creek Marsh, Skidaway Island, Georgia - 101404AT metaG (megahit assembly) | ecosystem: Environmental > Aquatic > Marine > Intertidal...
GGAATCCAGAGCCAGAAAATACAAATGGCAATCCTTCACTTGAGTTATACGTAGCCGTTAATGCAAGTACATTGCTATTATCACCGCTAGCTGTGCCGGCGGCAGTAGTTACTACCGGTTTTGATGTATCGGCAGATTCTATTAAGAAAAATTCACTACCTTCTTGATCTAACGAACCAGAACCAGCTTGGTTGATTGTTATTTTAAATTTAAATAAATCTTGCGTAACGAACCCTCGACTATCAAATATACTAGATGTGTACTGGTATGCCCCGGGAGCCGGCGATTGCTCATCATTAAATATATAGACGTTTTGGGCATAATTGTTAATATTAGTTGCTATTCTATTAGCAACTCGCACTTGATCGGGATTGTCAAATGTATTTGAATCAATTTCTCTAACATCAGTTTCGGGTATCGTGAACGTACCAGGCATAAAGTATGTTGCAAATGCAAGTGGATTACCTTCAATCCCACCGAAGTTGAGAGTATTTGTTGCGCCGCCGGGTCTAGAGCCACTACGGGCCTCATTGGTATTCCAGTTTTGTACATACGCTGCTACACCTAAAAAGTTAGGGTCATTATAGACAAATAACCATGGACGAATACCTTGAACATCAATTAAACTAGCAGTTACTTCTGATATAAAACTATTATTATACTGATCAGTAGCTTTTAATTTGAAGTGTAATTCATCTTGGTCTTGTATTGCAGAGCCTGATATATTTTCTTTAAGTTTTAATGATGCCGTTGAATTATTATATGATGCTGATATATATGCAACATCACGACCGCTATCAAATGAATATGATATAGGTAGTGGCGTACCATCGACTCTAGAAAATGATACAAATAAAATACCTTGATCTGCAACATTTTCAAATCTAGACCCCGTTCTTGCTGCAGTTTCGGATGATAAAATAAATTCGCCTGTACGTGCTCCGCGCGATACGAAAAAGTCACTACCTGATATTATTATTGGTAATGCTGAGGCTGATATCTCTAAATCTATTGTAGCCGAACCAGTAAATCCTCGTACATTAGCAACGCTAGCTGTTAAGTCATATATGCCGGCAGATATATTGGCATCATTACCATCATAGTTAACCGTATACGTCGTTCCGTTATCTGACCAGACGCCTTCCGCTGTCAATTTACTAGCTAACTGACCAGTCAATGTTATATTATCTAATGATGTATCATTGATATCTAATGAGCCGGTATCTGATTTATTTATTGTTAATTGTATTGCATTCGACCCATTAAATGCATTTTCATTCATATCGACGCCGTCACGTATTGCTAAATTTACGGTTGGTGGTATTACATCTCTAACAGTTGCTGTTAGGTTACTTACTACAGTATTAGTAAATACATCTGTAGCTGATATAGAAAAGTTGATAACACTACCAGCACTTAGAGCTGAACCTGAAATATTATTGCCTACAAATAATGAAGCGGTATTATTTGCCTGCGACATAGAAATAAACGACGCATCTGCGCCGCCTATAGAATATTCTATAGGTGTATATGTTTGTGAGTTTGGAAATGATACAAATACTATACCCTGATCATTTACATTCTGCGACATATTATCCGCAGCCGTACTATTGTTTGTAATTATTTCAGAACTAGTCGCTGCTAAATTAACAAAATAATCTGTAGTTTGCAATGTTATTGCATCGCCAGTTGTTATTGCAAATGATTGTGATACTGACGTCGTCCGAAATCCATGCTCATCTTGTATACTAGCAGTAAATCCATAACCAGTACTAGCTATTAGCTCTTGGCCTTCACGTACTTGTATAAATATTTCATTTGTAGACGGACTAATACTACTACTTAGATCGGTAGGCGTATCAGGAAAGTTACTTGGTAATGTTAATTGGAATGTACTATAATCAATATCATCGCCTTCGGGATCAGAAACATTTAATGTAAACAATGTTGCACCATCTCGTGCTAAGTTAGTATTTAAATTTGTGCCATGATCGACAATTTCAATTTCAGGTGAATTATTTTTTGTAACTGTGATATCAAAATTGAAAAAATCTCGAGAACTCAAAAATGTTGCTTTAGATGCTGTAACTTGTACGGATATAATACTATTGCTATCAAAGTCATATATTGACCCGGATACATTTTTAGCAAGTAATAATTCAATTGAATTGACATTACTGCCGGCACCATCAATTGTCAGAAAATCATTTGTAGATTTTATTTCAAAATCGCAGTTGACATCTGTACTAATTATCAATGGATTGCTATTATTTATACCAGTAGTATTAGTTGTTATACGATCATTTGTAAGTGCAGATTCTATTATATATGCATTATTATTTTGTGATATAACAGGATTACTATCTGGCAATAATTCTATTCTCAATTCGGTTGTGCTACCTGGGGCCGGCGTATTATATAAATCAGTTACCGTTGCGCTATATACATAATATTTTGCAATTTCTTCATTTAAAAATGTAGATGATTTACGTTCTATACGGCCGGTAGATGCATCTGCCATTTCAAATGGATTGCGTGCAGGGTCGAACGTACTACTTTGTCCGGACAGCGCTAATGACTCTGTAATATTAGGATTAGTTAATGAACCGCTATGTGCACTAACTAATGTAAATGGTACTGATGTAAAACTCGTCTGACTAATAGGATTATCATTATCAATAACATTATCACGTAATATAATTACGGCCGTACTATCATTAACCGTTTCAGATATTTGTACATCAATAGGTGTTGATATTGTCGGTGCAATGTTATCTTGCACATGTATTTCAACGTTGATGGATGCCGTGGCGCCTGAATCTCTAATAGAACCTTGCCATTCATAATGTTCATCTGACGCCGTTACTGAAAAACTATATGACGGATATGTCTCAAAATCCAATGAACTTGTAATTTGATTAAACTCTATATAGCCTGGGCCTCTTGTTATTGTAAAATGGTCGAATTGAGTATTTGCATCTGAACCAGACCGTATGGTTATGTCATCACCATTAGCATCGGAAAAATAAATTCTACGGATATTATTCTGAGAACCTGATGATTCTTGTCTATCTACAATAAACGGCGCCGTACTACCATTTGCTATTTCGCCGGTGCCGTCAGAATTTATTGACCATACCGGGGATACATTTGGTATAATACGAATAAACAAGTTAAATTCGCTTGTCTCGTTTAATTCGTCAGTGACTGAATATATCAATTTATGTGCCGCTAAGCCTGTATCCGGGTCGGTTGAGTTATTATCAATTCGGCTAGCCGTACGATTTAGAAATAAATGTCCTGTTATACTTTCTATACCAAATAATCCGCTAGTATATGTACTAGCAGTTTCGTATGTTAGCAAGCCGTTTTGCGGTATTGCATCACTTGAACTTAATTGGCCAATTGGGGCTGGCACATCACCTGGGCCTATGTATGTTAAAGATCCTGTATCCGTCTCGAATTCATCTATCGTAAACGAACTTGTCGGAAATGTACCAATTACAGGAGGGTTGTTTGGGAAAAATACTGCATCAATAAAGTCTACTAACGAGCCGGACGTCGCAAAATTTGTATATGCAGTTAGTCCGCCTTGTGTTACTAATATACTTTGTGGCGATATACCTCTATTACCGTTATAGCGATTAAATAAATCTAAATATGATGCAGTTGCTGCTAATGACGATGATTGTGCAAATTCTACATTACCGCCTTCAAATATTATATTTGTTAATCCGGAGCCATCACCTCGAAAACTACCGGTAAAAAAACTGGCAGTTATAGCATTATCAACTTCTAAATTAGATAGTTTGGCATTAGAGCCAGATATTATGACCTTTTTCCAACTTGGCATTCTTATTCCTTGTTACGGTTGGTTACTCCTAGGAGCCCACTTCCCTTTCGGGCCAATAGCAAGCATTTTAAAGATTTAAGCCTTACGACATGTTTCTTCTAAATGTTTTACTGTCTCGTACTCCTGTTGTAATTTTACTGTTACGTTGATAAGATCATTTAGCATATTGCCTTGAAACTGCATATTGCTTAAAACGCGCAATACAAATTCTATCTCCGCTGATGTCAGTGGATGATGGTGTTCAACACCTCCAATTCTAAATTTGCCGTTTACGTTTATTGCCATAAATACTCAATCATAACCTAATATAAATATCGTTATTCTGAGTATCAAGGTATATTTCTCCAGGCCCATATTTCACATCCGAATCGGCTGGAGCTCGATTTGCACTAGCTACTGTCACGACTGCTGAAGCTGATATATCAGTGTCGCTACTAAGGTCGGTAGTAGATGTTTTTACGTGTTGTGCAACTTTCCATCTTTGGTCGCCGGCGTCATGATAAAATGCAGACCCTGTGTTTGCGCCGGAACCCGATTGTATAAATATTCCGCCATCAGCATTAGTTCCTGCCGATGCAGATGCTATACGTATAAATGCATCTTCAACATCTAAATTTGTTGTTTGTATTGCAGTAAGCGTACCATCAACTGTCAAATCACCTACTGTAATAGTACTTACGTCTAGATCCGCTGTTCCATCAGTTAAAGTTGATACGGTTGATTCTAAGTCGGTAGTACGTGTACTAAATGATGCACTGGCATCAAACAATGACCCGGTAGCCGTATTAAGTTCAGTTAATTGTGCTGAACTTGATACTATGCCTACTGGTACATCTGTTAAATCATTATAACTTGATACTCCACTTCCTCCACCACCTCCATATGACCCGGTATAAAAGAATTGGCCAGTAGCTGGATTATACATTACTGTATTATTCGTAGTAGTATCATCTAATGATAAGCTAGCAAATAATGCACCACTACCGCTAATATCGCCAGTAGCAGTAATAGTAGAAAAGCCTTCACTTAATTTTTTACCGGTATATACGTAACCAGATATTTTAGGTAATTGCGTTGTTGTATTTACTGTCGCTGGTAACGTATCATGAAATATTAATACGCCAGTTTCGGTATCAAATGTCCAATTACTTGCATCCGAGGCGAATATTCTATTGTTATTTGAATCCGTTAATACATAGTTAAATGATACACCATCGCCGTAATTAAACGGAATCCAGTCTTGATAACTAGATGAAAATGCTGTACCATCTATTCCGGTGCCTTGGACATATCCTAATTCGCTGCCAGAATAATATGTTATAATACCTTCGGAAACAGAGCCGCCGTCGCCTGCAGATGATAAATCGGCTATACCAGAATTTGGTATTAAATGTGCTTCAGTCCATACATCATTACTAAATACTGATAATCGACCGTTAAATGATTCTTCAAAATATGCACGATTATTATCTGTAGAAGCTTTGCCGGCGAATACTTTTTTAAATAGTAATTCTAATTTATCTATAGCCATTTATTATCCTAGGTATAAGTAGTTAAATATACGAGTCGAATCACTATAACCTATTCGAGCATAAACAGTGCCAGTCACGGGGCCACCATCGCCAAATGTTATCCGCCTTGTTAAATTGCCGGATGTAGCTGCAGTTGAATTACCTAATACTACGCCGCCGTCGCCATCGGCGTCGGTTGGATCGCCAACCCCCTCATATGGAGCATTACAATCAATCCATTGCGTTACTTCCGTTGCGCCATTCATTACTTGTAGCTGCAACACAAAGTTGTCAGTAGTTTGTAAAACGCCTGCGTCAAAATTTGCAGCTCCTTGTATTATTAAATCAACACTACTTGCAGCCGTAATTGTACCTAAATTAAACACTGCATATCGTAAATTGTTAACACCGTCTGTAGTGGCTACTCCGGAGTAATCCGGGCCTGCCGGTGTATAGCTAGTATAGTTTGTAGTAACTGGCCATTTGAATTGTTTATTAACAAATCTTAATTCGTGGTGATTTGCGTCTGTTAACAGCGTAGATGAATCGAATGCGCCGCCGTATGTAGCTAATGGGGCGTTACCAAATGCAAATGTCGGATACTCTCCCGTACCAGAGCCGCTGCGTTCACAAGTTTGTGCGCCGTTAGATGGATTCGTCTCATCTTCGAACGTACTATCTATCATATATGTTCTGTTTATATTCGCACTAGTACCAACATCTGATTTAGCATCATATCCTGCAAAATTTGTAGAGATTGGACCTCCATCTCCGATTTGATTATCGTTCACCGATATTGAACTTGTCACATTAAATGATTGGCCGGCTGTCCAACTAGATCCTGTAAATGTGTATATTGTACTGCTAAATTTGCTAGCGGCTATTTTAGATAGATATTTATTACCATTTAAAAATAATGAATCTGGGTGTATAGTTACAGTATATGAACCTGTTATGGTATCGCCTAGGCCTAAATACTTTATACCACTTTGATAATGAAATCCGTTTATATTTTCGTTGTATTCTACTGCTCGATTGCTAGTAGTTGAAAAATTTGTATCTGCAACATGATATGTAATATCAGTGGCTTGTCCTGTCCCGCTATGTTCTAGTCGCGCTGTTATAGGCTCAATACTTGCTGTTCTAGCTAAATTGATAGTGGCTTTTAATTGTTTCCAAAAATTTTCTGAGCCGGCTGTTCCTGCATACGGATCCTCGTCTGCTGTAATTTCCAATGCTTTATCAGTACCCGTATCATTCGCGGTTGATAATGTAAATGAACCCGTATCGGTAAATGATCCGCCGCTACCAACCTTCACACGTGCTGTCAATGTACCAGAATCGCCATCAAAGAATGCCGAATTGCTTGAGCCGCCCGGGCGAATATTCTGACTATCGCTAGATAAGATACCAGAAACATTACTGCCGCCTGCTCGAGGATATATGTTACGAGGTAATCCATTTGTAGCAAATCCTAATGCTAATGTACTTAAATTTGCTGGCTTAGCAGGTGCTAATTTATTTAATACTTTATCTATTTCATTAATTGCCGTATATAATGTCGTATCAGACGTAAATGCATTAAGTGCAATAGATCCAGAACCTAATGCTAAATGTTGTGCGCTACCTTCATATCTTCCAAACGAAGCAGTAGATGTTGCACTCGAAGATATGTTACCGCTGGCTGATATATGTGTAACACCTAATATATCAAAAGTATTAAGATTGATATCCTGATTTGCAGTGTGATTACCCATATTATCACCGCCGGCTATAGCCGCGGCTACGGATGCCGATACATCAGATATGCCTGGTATTGACAACGTTCCTTGTACATCTACATCACCAGACGTTACTATTGACGCCAATTCTGCTGCAGAGCCCGAAACTAATATCTTACGCCATGTTGCCATAAATCACTCCGTTCTTATATAAATATCAATTCATTAACCTTTTAATGCTACATAAAATGCATCATCATTATCATTATAATACATACTACCAGGAAGTGGACCTGGTACAAAGTTAAACTTGCCTAATTGAAAAACTCCTTCTGAGTTAATAGTCACTGCCGAAAAACTAGAAGATTTTACTAGAAAGAAATCATCCGTTGCAGATGCTGAATTTATAAATAATCCTTTACCGAATATATAATCACTAGAACTAATTGCTCCGCTAGCGGTAATACTAGTAGTTGTAGTTAATGAGTTGACGGTAATATCGGCATTTTCATCTACTACCGAATCGCCCGGAGGGCCTTGCAATCCACGGTCGCCTTGTGGTCCCGCAGGCCCCGTTAATATTGTTATTTGATCAGAAGTATTATTAACAGTAACCGTATTTGTTGCATCTTGCGTAACAGTGACTATAGTAGTTTGTTGATCAGCAGTTACTGTATTTGGTTGTTCTAGCGTTGTCGTAGTGCCGGATGCGGCTTCATTAATTGATATATTAGTGATAGCCGTACTAATAGATACTGAATTATTAGGCTGTTCATTAACAACAATGATTACATTTTCATTGCTAATATTTACTGTCTTTTCATCTGGCGGTGTAACGCTGGTTGCCATAGCTGACCTTATGTTACATCTTTAGATAACCTAATCTTACCTTGAAGTAATCTAGTTCTTGTTTGTCCGGTAGTTAATTCAATATCATATAGTGCTTCACCGAACGTAAAAGAATCAGTAACTGCATGACCTATATATATTCCAATAGAACCCGAAGTTAACGGAGTGGTTAAATTGGATCCGGACACACTTAAAAATGCAGATCCCGATGTCTTAGAATATGTAGTACTAATGCTAGAGGACATTTCTACAATTGGATCAGCACCATATCCAGATCTAATAGCCATGTTAGCGACACTTCCAGCTAAACTAATAGGATTGCTAGATGAATCTTTGTATTGTATTTCAAAATCTACTGTAGATCCTTGTTCTATAGTAAAATTATATACACCAGCTGCCATGGAAATCCTTTCTTATAAATATATCAACTATAGCCATTTAACATTTCTAATAGTTCATCGATTGCCTCATGCCTATGATTATCACGTAATATTACTGTATGTACAAAATTCGAATCTTTTATTTTAGCCAATTCATGTACTGCTGAGTAATTCTTATCACGTAAATCAATTTGTTGAGAATCGCCCGTAAAGATTATTGTAGATCTTTTACCTAAACGACTTATTGCCATGGCAAATTGAGACTTTGTCAGATTTTGAAATTCATCAACTATAACTACAGCATCATCAAATGTACGGCCACGAAAATGTGCTAAAGATACTAATTCTATAGTTTCTTCTCGTTCCATACGATTTAATATATCTGGCTTATTATATACTTTACGCATATTGCTACGTATTGGCACTAACCATGGTTCCATTTTTTCTCGTTCATTGCCTGGTAAAAATCCGTTATCTTCTGTAGAAACTGTTGGTCTTGTTATAATAATTTTATTACATTCTCTTTTAAAAAACATATCTAATGCAGTTTGTACTGCTAACAAAGTTTTTCCTGATCCGGCTTTACCTATTAAAAAGTTGAATGGATGCTTTAATATTTCTGCCTTTGCAGCTTTTTGTTCTTCTGATAATGTTAATGAGAATCTAACAGCACCTTTTGGCGGAGCTTTTTCTATGTTTTGCTTTGCCATATAACTCCTATTTTATATAAATATGTAGAAAAGGGAGACCGAAGCCTCCCTTTCCCTAAACATATAAATCCAACGATTAGATGGTATCGAGACCAGCAACGTGGATCTTGCCGTAGAATTCCGGACGGACCATCTTCTTGGCATAACGAGTCATTACACCCTTTCTTGGGGTGAAGTTTGACGGATCGTATACCAATGGCGTCATAATAAGCGGAATATACGGAGCATATACTGCACCTGTTTCAAGGAATTGTGATCCTCTGTATCCCATTAAGATAGTGTTTTCAGTCATATATGGGTTCTTGTAAACTTGGAATCTACTGTTAATAGCGCCAACTTTCTGAACACCCATAGCAAACTGCATCTTATCACCATCCGTATCAGCAGCATATCCTGGAATAGATTCTAAGATAGTTGCAACAGTCGGGGAACAAACTAAGAAGTTTGCACCACCTCTTAAGGTTAACTGGTGAATCTTGTTACTAACTTTTTGGATCTTGGTGCCCAATGTCTGGAACCAAGTGCCTTGGTTGTAAGCTTGTGCAGTTGCATTCGACTGACCAAAGGTGTTTGTAGAACCATCCCACTCATAGCCAATCTTTGCATTCCAACGCTCAGTTGTTTGAGCATTCTGAATCAACATGTCTAAGATCTCTAAGTCAATTTCTTGCGAAACGTACTCGGATAACATACTTGTCAACTCAGCCTCAGCATCAATACTGTGGTATGCATTCAAGTCTTGAGCAAACTCAGGAGACCAAACTGCCTTTAACTTTCTAGTCTTAGCAACAATAGCCTCACTTCTCAACTCTAAGTTGATCTCTGGAATATCTAAAATTTCGGTATCCGTTAGATCGCCATTTGTAGTTGTTTCAAAGTCTCCTCTCGTAGCATCGGTAGGCTGCTTATGATAAGCCATTTCTAACTCACCAGTCTTAATTGGCATGCTGGTAGCATTTGTCTGAGCTAAGAAGTATACATACGTACCATCTGTTCTTGTAAATTCAGGAACGATTGTAGTAACTCCAGATCCGGACAAGTTAAATGCACGAACACCATTTGTATCAGCATTTAATCCGCTTAACGAAACCTGAACAACTTGATATGTTCTGCTGTTTGCAGCAGCGCTAGCAGAAAACTCTGCATTGAAGTTGGTATACTTATCTAATTCAGCACCTGTTAAGTTAGTTTCTGCGGCAGTAAATGTACCATTCGTGCCGGTGTATGGGTCGAATGAACCTGTATTGACGGCAGTTCCTGCTAAATCTGCATTAACATCATTAATGGTATAGCCGAAACGACCAGCACCATATAAACCTTCGCTAGGTGCTGCTCCACCAGCAGCACTAGTACCTTTACCGCCTGCATCAGTAATACCAAATACAGAATTGGCTTGAGACGTTCTATCACCAGTAGCTAAGAAATCATTACCAGTAGATCCACCAAAGCCTTGTGTACCCTGATTTGTACCATACTTGAAGTCCAAGTAGAATATAAGTCCGGAAGGTAAGTTCATTGGCTGAACTGAAACGAAATCTTTTGCAGCAATTTCAGCAAAGATTCTACGAACTAACGGCAAGGCAACACCTGCCCATTGCTCGTCGCTAGCACCGGTACCGGTCTTGTTGACCTCGGATACTAACTGCTTGGCCTGGTTTTCTAATAGGACGGCCATTCCTTTTCTGTCGACCTCAGAATCAATACCTTCCAATAATCCGGTCTTTTCCCACTTGTTTTCAAGTTGAAGAGACACTGCATTTTGGTTGGCTTGTGCTTCATGAGGGAGTAATGAATTAATATTCACGATTTTCTCCTTACTTTAGGTTAGCAAGCTTCTTCCAACGCGCTGCCAAATCATTACCCTCATTCAAGATAGTCTTTGTTGGGGCAGTGCTGCGGCTAGGTGCGGAAGCATAGCTTTCTTTAATTTGTCTTTTTGCTTTATTGACATTAAATGATTCTGCCAAAGTGCTGTAAACTAATTTTACTTCACGCAAAGTAGTTGCGCGATCAAAGTTTTCAATAACTTTCATTTTTTGGCCTTCATTCAATGAATGATTTCTAAACAATTTGTTAGAAAACAATAACTTTGCATTAAGAAGATTCACTTCATTGATCTTGCTTTTTAAGAAACGAATAACGGTATAAGCTTCTTCCAACTCTTCGTCTTTAGCTTCATCAACCTTTTCTTCCTTGTCCTCTGCCTCGTCCATCTTTTCCTCTTCAGCTTCGTTCATTTCATCATCTTCGCCTTCGCCTTCACGTAGTGCTGCAATGATTTCGTCTAAGCTAATGTCCTCGTTGGTGTCTTCTTTCTCCTCTTCCTCTTTCAATTTACCTTTACCGGGATCATCTTGGTCGCCGCCATCAGCAACGTCCATCTTGTTATCACCAGTACCGATTTTTGTGGAATCAGAAACTTCGTCCATTTCTTCTTTGTCTTCGGCTTCGGTCATTTCTTCTTCTTCGGCTTCGTTCATTTCACCCTCAAGCTCTCTAATGATTGCTTCGAGTTCTAGATCTTCTTCCATATCGCTATAATCGCCTTCTTCCATTTCTGGCTCAGGTGCGGGCGCAGGTGCTTCCATTTCTGGCGCAGGTGCAGGTGCAGGTGCTTCCATTTCTGGCTCATCCTCCATACCTTCTTCCTCCGCTAGCTTTGCAGAAAGCATACTTTGAAGTCTAGGGGTGAATGCCTCTTCCAATGCAATTTTTGCGTTGGCCAATGCAGTTTCTCTTACCGCTTTTGCGTCTGCAATGGCCTCTTTTAATAGGTCATTCATTTTTTTCTCCTAAATATTTAATTTGGAATGAGATTATTCAGAATCTCAATGTGATAAAAATAATTTATCAGGGACTACATATTTGTATGTAGTATCATTTAACAAATATAATTATTAGTCGACATAAGAAAACCAGCCATTGAACAGCAGAAAAGACGCCGGAGCGTCTTTTCTATAAATTAAAATAACTTAAAGCAATTAAGCGGTGGTTTGATCATTCTTAGCCATGACGGACCATACTCCGCCAACTAAGGTCATTGCAGCGCCGAAGAGCTCTTGAAATAGTGCTTCATCTAAAATACCATTTGTAATTAAAATACCTCCTGCGAAGGTTAATGCGTGTCTGATAATTCCTAATACTTTTTCATTCATGCTTTACTCCTTTTTTCTTTTTACATGTTATTAATTGTATGTATACGAGAAACAAATAATTTACGTTTCTTTTGTTCACGACGTACGGTTGTTGGTTTTGTATACGTCATGTTATCTTTAAGTCGTTGCATCTTTCCGGATGACTTCAACTGCCGTTTCCATACTTTCAAAGCCTTCTCTAATTCAGGCCGGCCATCTTTTGGTCTAAGTACTTTCACACCTAGTGCGCTGCCTGGAAGCGCTGATTGTAACTGTTTATATTCTTTCGAGTTCATTGTAACAATTTATACTTAAATATAAGTACTATTTTTCAATAAATCAAGAATTTCTTTTAGATTTATTTGCAGTCATATGATCATCAAATGCCGGGCCGTAATCATTTACGCCGGCGGTATACTGATCTTCATCCAATGATATACCCGCATTACCATCGCTAATTCCTGCCGTATATTCATCCTCTTGTAATGCATTAGTATCTTTTAACGCCTCGCCTATTTTATAGTATTTATTTAATACCGTACCCATATCTTCGTATGCAGATTCTAACCGTTGTTGCATACCAGACATTTCATTTGCCGTCTTTGTGAATACTTTATATGCTTCGCCCAATTGCTTCATATGCCTGGAAACTGTAACATTATCAAACCAATGTTCGGACTCTGATATAGTTAATTTTTCAGCATTTTCAACTATATTACCAATCGTTTTAGTAACTTCTTTTAACGAATCTTGCCGATAAACCATTTCCCCTAAACGATGGAAGTTCGCAACTGCTTCTAAGAATTGGCTACGATCTTCTTTAGATAATTTGTTATCTTCTTCCTCGCCGAGATACTTCTCATTAAGGATATGCTTCATTAACTGTGCTTCCCAATTTTTCATTTTATTGCTTTATTTTTGTCAATGCTTCTTGCAAGCCTTCTAAATTTGTTTTTACCGCTTCCAAATACCTAGAAGCAGAACCATTTAATAACGAATATACATTTCCTCGATATTCGTCATATTCAGATGATAACGTTTCTAATCTACCAATCAATTCTCGGTCAAAATCATCGATAGTTTCTAATAAAGAATCTACTTCAGAAGCAAAATATTTTACATCAAGTTGATCAACTGCTGGACGATTAGGTGCTTGTGTTACTGGACGGCCATCGTCTGTATATTCCGGTGCTGGTGCAGATACAGGCGCTTCATTTATTCGTCGAATTGAGTTGGCTAAGCCGGCTAATCTAATCATAATTATTTTCCAACGACGAGGTCAGTATATCTAGGAGGTGTTTTTCCTACAGGCTCTATAGGTCCATATGTGCTGTTAACATCGGTAAATCCTTTGCCCGTCTCATATGCTAACACATCCACATCACGTCCAGTTCCTTTTTGACCTCTTGGATTTTCTGGTCCGTATACAGATACTAAATCAATTAATGCCATGTTAATTCCTTTTTAATAAATATCACAAACTTATCGTTTTCCGCCATGATATGCTACAGCATGGCCTTCATTTATTAATTCTTGATTTACATTATATAATGTTATAGATGTATCGCCCGGAGTTGGCGATAATGAGGTAACAAATACAGTTGATATGGCTCTACCGTATTTACCGAGACCAGATACCTTCAGAACACACTTGTTATTATTATATTCGAATATTTCTATTAATCGATCTTTGGCGGCTAATCCTTTTGCCTTTTCTTCTTTATCCCGTGTTCTAGATTCTGGCGCATTAATACCTTCTAACCGTACACGTATTTTTTTCCAAGTATGGAATCCTAAATCAATTGTACAGTCAATTGTATCACCATCAACTACGCGATCTACAATAGCATTATATTCATACATTAATCACAGTCCTTTTGTCGCAACTCATCGACTAAAACTTCTAAATGTAGTACGTCTCGTTCTACATGATTTAATCGTAAGTTTTGTTCGGCATCATCTGGCAGGCTACCCATTTCGCCACGTGGCCATTTTATACGAAATTCTGAATTTAATTCTATTTCTTGATTATGGCGCATTGTCTCAATTTCTAAATTAGATATTGCAGACATTATAGTAAAGTATCCCCAAACGGCTCCGCCTACTCCTATTACAATTTGTATAAGCCATTTGATATTGATACCAAAATTTGTATCATCGTTCAGTTCCATTCTTAGTCTCCATTAGTTTGTTTCTTAGTCTTTTATTAGACATAACTAATGAATCCAGTAAATTGACTTGACTTTGCAGCGAATCTATATATTTAGTTAATTGTATATTTTTTTCCGATAATTCTGTTATTGTAGGGAAACATTCTGTATTACATGTATGCAATGCATCTATCAATTGCGTTTCTATATCATGTACCTTTTCTTCTAAAATCAGATTATTTTCTTGATATACATATAACAAACTATCTTTAGATCCCAATTCTCCGGACAAATTTGTCAATATATTTGCTTCCGTATTTATTGTGTTTTGCAATTGTTGTATTTGGTTTCTCGTTTTAATTTTATCTTCGAGAATTTCGTCGAGAGCTACATCTGCTACTTGCAGTGTAGCTTCTACAGCAGCTAATAACGTATCATTTGTATGCATTTCAAGCGCCGAATCTAATTCTTCATACATATCGTTTGTAACGACTTCTATTTCGTTAGCGTTAGAATAGCAGCCTGTTAACAGCACTGCTAGCATTAATTTCGTGTATCTAAACATTCTAGTAGCTTTTCGTTGATTATTTCTAACTTTTCTTCGTAACGTAATATTGTAGATTCTAACGACTCAATACGTTCTTTATGATCTTCAATTCGTTGTACGCAAGATTCTTCTAAATTTTGAAGCTGTGCTTCGTGTACGCTCATCATATCTACATATAGATAACCAATTACGCCCAACGCGACGAATGCTACTGCTCCAATTGGATTTTTTACAAATTGCTCAAAGCTTACAGGTGTTTTCATTTAAAATTCTCGTATAATATCCGTAATTATCCGGTCAACATTACCATACATATTATTCGCCGCTGCATTTGCTGATTCATTAACAGGCGATAAAAATGCACCGTGTGTTGACGGATTTGACACAAAGTCAAATGCTATAAGCTCGAAGTCTGGCTGCACTTCTAATGTGCCTTCTCCCTCTTTCATAACTTCTTTTACTGATCCCATACCACGAGATGAAATTCCTAATCGTACACCACATTTAAATAGTTCTTTTAATATATTACCCGATGGCGTAGATAATACTTCTACTGTGCCTACTAGATCATCACCATCGAATCCCATTTCCAATACGTTATGTGAAACGTTTCCTAAATTTACTACAGACGAATCTGGATGATCTAATTCGCCTAACGCTCGCCGCTCTGCAATAAACGAGTCTGCATATTTTTTTGCCTCCCGGACTAATACTTCTTTTGGATATACTCTGCCGTTTTGGTTTTTTGACTCAGCACGTTGTAACACGCCCTTTACTATAAGCCGGCCGTCATTACGTGCCATAGACTCATTAATTTGTGCAGGCGATACCTCGAAGGTAGTATAATCTACAAGAAGTTGTTTAGACATTGTTAATCCTTATTTTCTCGGCATTGCATTCCATGGACCATATGTACCATTAAATACATTCATTCCTTGATCGTAATAGTATGTATCTTGTCCCTCAACTGGCGTTGCAACAGATGCTGTATCTGCTAAATTAATTGTAGTCGGTCCAGCAAAAATTGATGCATTAGGTACGCTAGCATTATATTCTCTAGTAATCGTTAATACTAATGGCGAGGTATCAGAACCAGATATAAGATCGCTAGGTGCAAATGTATTTGTAAAGCCGGCGACTTGTGCCGTAGCAGATTGATTGTTAATTGCATCTTTAAATCGATCAATTATCAATTGATCGGGAGCCGAGGCGCCGTCAACTGTCGATGCAGTAATTACACATGCTGCTCCACCAAAATTGTCAAACGTCGTTCCAGATCCGGTAGTAATTAAAAGTCTTATTTTCTTAATACTATTTACATGGCCCAGCGAATAATCAGTCGTGTTATCATATGCCCAGACGTCAAAACCTGTTCCGTGAATTGATCCAGTAAAGCCTACTGCCAAACCGGTAGCAAATGTAAATGTCGAGGTTTCTTTACTATAGCCGGTAATGAATTGTGTAGAATTAGCATCATTCATACCCTGATCTGCAGGATTGAATACTGACATTCCTGGCTGATTTGTTTCGTTGATTATTACTGGATCATTCCATTCCATGTAATTTACTTCACGTTGATACTGTGCCTGCGCAAATGACATGCCTTTAGTTTCAATAAGTTGTTTAACTTCAGGTCGTCTAGAATAGTCTTGCCAAGACTGATAATATCTCATTATTCTCATTTTGATAGCTCTCTTAATCTATTAGATATACGTGTCATACGTTCATTAATCTTTGCAAATCGCTTACCGGTAGCTTTCCAAAAATGGGATGAATCTACACCCATTTCTTGCTTTAAACGTACATTGTTATGTACAATTTTTTCCATTTCTGCTAACATACGATTTACTTCTTGTATGCCGCGATTAACTTTTTGCTGAGGTGTCGACGTCGGATCTTTTTTATAATCTCTATATGAAACTTCATTAAGACCTTCCATTTGCTTTACCATACGCATATAAGCACTTTCTTGTACCTTTTTATACCCAACGACTTCTGCATTACCTTTTTCATCTTCCTTTTTACCAAATGCATATGGCGTTTTGATATCACCGGGGACAGCAGCGGTTGTTGACATTTCTTCCAATTCGTCAGTAAATTTACCAGTCATTGGATTATAATTCTTTGGAAGTTCGTCACGTGACTTGGCAGATTTTTTTTTCTTTACTAGTTCATCACGATATTGCCGAACCATTGCATCAATATTTATAAATTCATCAATGGTATCATCATCCTTATCATCGTTCTTAGCAATGGTACTTAGTTTGTTAAATAAGTATGAATCGGTATCATCTGTATCGCCGTCATTGTCTAGATCTTTATCGTCTAAATTTTTATAGCCCACATCTGCTTCTTTATCAGAAACACGATCTACTTTTTCGTTTAACTCACGAAAGTGTTGCTCTATTTGATCAATTAACTTCATTGCTGTCTTTTAAATAGATAAATAGCAGCTGCAGTGCCGCCTGTCACTTTTGCTACTGAAAAATTATATATTTCTTTTGCAATTAAATCGCTAGCTGCTGATGACGTCCCGCCGGCATAGTGTAATGTAGCGGACCCCTCGGCACTAACCATTACTGCACCATACCCATAATTAGATCCTGTTAAATCTAACTGACCGCTTACATATTTTATAGGGGAGTGATACTCACCCGGAAAACCGAATTTAGTAAATTGGTCGTGTTGTACGGATCCGGATATAACAGGTATTGTGTATTGGTCTGCTTGTCCTCTAGCCATTAGTTAGCTCCCTTTGACTTTCTTAACTCGCTAACTAATTCATAATAACGTAACATTGTTACGATATCTTTATCTTCCACTAAATGCTTAGTCTTAAGATCATTTAATAGATTCATAACTTCATTTAATTTTATTCTAACTACTTTGCTAGTAACGCTAGTCATTAACGACTTTAACTGGTTTTGCAATTTTGTAGTTTCGTATTCTACATATTCTTTAAGCTTAACGGAATTAGTAACGTTGTTGATATATTCACGTAACATACTTTTCTGTGCAGCATCTAACGCCGAATACTTTTCGTTAAACTTATCAATAACAATTTTACTAGCTAGTAGCCGTACATCTTTATCTTCAGAAACTAATTGCGGCTTTACCTCTTTATCTTGCTTAGCTTGCACATGTTCTATTAATACGTATTTATTATCTACATACGTACGCGGATTATCTGCTTCACAGTATTCAAATATATTATAAGCTGCCGCATGCTGCTTATAGTTGGAAACGCGGGCTTTGAAAAATTCATCCGCATTTAATTTATTTTTTATTTCTCGTACGAGATTATATTTTTCTCGTTTTAGCTGTGATTCGTTTAAATACTTTCTAGATTTAATGACTGCATCTAAAAATAATTCCGCCTTGCGTTCACTAGCAAATTTCTCTTCATGTAATGATCTATATAGCTTTAGTTCTTTTGATAGTTCTGTATCTTTTGCGAAGTACCTTTTAAGTACACGCAATGCCTGTGAATCATGATTTTGCATCGTATCTGATGCTACCTGGCGGACGAGCAGTTCAAAAATTAATCCGGTGTTTTTAAACTTGGAATGTTTAATACGCTTCATTGGGCTAGTCGTCCTCTTAAATCATACTTTTTTATAAATATGGGGCGTTTACTAAATACATCCTTTCAATTAGTCATCGATTAATTGTGACTCATCTAGCATAGTACCACCATCTGTATTATCATCTTTTTTGTTTAAAGATTCTTGCAAAATTTCTGGAGACTTTGTTGCCTTTAATGATTTTATAAACGTCGTCATTTCTACATTTTCTATACTTAAAGGAGAGCCGCCGCGGAAATTATGTTGCAGTGGCGTTTTATCTGTATTAAATGTATTACCTAAACTCTTTATTGCTA
>Ga0181568_10001960_pt1 | contig 18730 bp, 20 predicted proteins | sample 101ome_20_FD_133758 | JGI IMG/M metagenome (GOLD analysis project Ga0181568, IMG submission 133758) | Coastal salt marsh microbial communities from the Groves Creek Marsh, Skidaway Island, Georgia - 101404AT metaG (megahit assembly) | ecosystem: Environmental > Aquatic > Marine > Intertidal...
AATCCCAACTACAAGGGCGGGCTTCCCAATAAGGATAAGGTGTGTCAACCCATCGCAGATTCCCTCATAGCCAAGAAGGGTAACCAGGTATCTCTCGCTTTTAAGGAAAGAGGGGCGAAGGTGACCGCCGGTCAACTGATGTACACCACCAGTGGCAAGGAAAAGCGGGAGGAGTGGTACCGTGCACCAGCAAACATAAAGAACGGGCGGATCCATGCAAAACTACCCAAGGGTACGACCCATTACTTCTTCAACCTGATCGATGAAAACAATTTCCTCGTCTCCTATCCGGAGCCGGTGGATATGTTGACCGCGGGTGCCCGCAAGCCCAAGGGGGCATATTCGTGGGAAGCCCTCGAGGCGAACTAACCTTCCTGGTTGCGGGGAGTTTATACTACCGCCATGAAAAACATCTCAGCCTGCTGAGTGAGTGCGGATGGCCAGGTTTTTGAAGATGGTGGCGTGTTGCTCTTTGGGTTGAGCCAAAACCTGCTCAAAGGCCTCGATCAGGTGGGATTGCAGATCGATTAGGCGACGGGCGGAAAACTTTTTGACCAATCCCAATAAGCGTCCGAGAAACCATGGGTTTTGGGAAAATACATTGAGGGTGGTCTTTTCGGTGGGATCAGCAAAGTGACGGGCGTGCTTGGCAGCTAATCTTTCCAGGACATCCTTGCTCATGCGGTCGTGCGGGCTGAGTTCCCCGCCATCGACGAGGACGCGAAGTTGAATAAGTAAACGGTTGCGGTTTTGCAGGGTAGCGAGCAGGGGGCGGGCATCTTTACCCTGAAAAAAGTGGCGGTCGATGGCATCGAGTGCCCAGTCCAACTGGCCGGAGAAAAAGGCTTCGGATGCTTCAAAAAAGTCACCCTCACCAAAGTCGGGCACGAGGTCGATGATCATTTGCTCGGTGATTTCTGTGCCCTCCGACCCAAGGTAGGAGGCAAGCTTGTTGGTCTCCTCCACACCGAGGCGGGGATGAGCCCCGATTTTACCAGCCAAATATTCGAGGGCACCAGGACCGAATTTTACTCCGAGAGAGGAAGCGGTTTCCTCCACCAATCGACGAAAAGCAACATCCTCTTTTTCACCCTTGGCGAGGTCATGAAAATCGGAATTTTTTTGGAGCCATTTAACAAAGCCATGGCCGCGGTGGACCGGGCAGGCGGAGAGAATAATTTTGGAATCTCCGGGATTTTCGAGAAATTTCTTGGCTTTTTCGAGGGCTTCCTTGGAACCCTGGGCGGCTCCGGTCTTGTTTTGGTTAATGAAGTTTGCCTCGTTGATCCAAACGAGCTTGCCCCCGCCAAAAAGGGACATCGTCTCGGTGGCAGCTTTGGCCTCGGAGAGGATGCGTTCGACATCGTCCACCCGGTCGGCCCGGCCGTCGATGATCTCCCGGGAGAGATCGTCGGGAAAATCCTCTGCCCATTGATCAAAAACTTCTTTGGCTTTTTGGCGGACAATGAAATCATCATCCCCCAAAATGGCACACAGCGAACTATTATCCATATTTTGGGAGCGGGAATTCAGTCGGGTAATAAGAGGGAAGGGAATTTATAATTCGATGTTTCCAACATCGGCTGCGGCCAAGACTTCTTCCACCTTGTACTTTCTGAGCTTGCGCCGCATCCAGTCCAGTGCGGCGGTGGTGGCACGCCTACGGTTGGAGGCTCGGTTTCCCCGAAGGTTCAACTTCATCGCCCAGACTCCAAGAGGAGAAGAATAGCCGAGAAATATGGAGCCAATGGGGAGCATTTGGGTGCCCCCGGTGGGGCCAGCAAATCCGGTGATACTGAGGCCGTAATCGGTGCCAAATTTTTCGCAGGCTCCCGTAGCCATGGCAATGGCGGTTTCCTCGCTTACGGCCCCGTGCTGGTCGAGCATAACTTCAGGGAAGTCAAGCAGTTGGACTTTGGCATCATTGTGATAGCAGACGGCCCCGCCATGAAATACCTGGGATATGCCCGGGATTTCGGTGAAGGAAGAGCAGAGTAGGCCACCGGTACAGGACTCTGCCACGGAGAGGGTCTGATTGAGGGTGCGGAGTTCGCGAAAGATGACTTCTGCAAGGGTGAGGTCGCCATAGCAGACAAAATCCTCGCCGAGGGCCTCCCGGCACTGGTCACCAATTTCATGGAGTTTTTCTCATCGAGCACATCGGAGTCCAGGGAACTGAGGCGCAGGTCGACCAAGCCAGCATGGGCACAATACCCAACCACTAGGCCTGATTTATCCGCCAAAATTGGCCCGACTTTTTCAGCCAGGGCGGACTCTCCAATCCCAGCGGTACGAATTTGCAGGTAACAATCGATTTCGGGAAGAACACCTGCGGATTGTAAGCGGGGGATAACCTGTTGTTCGAACATCGGATGCATTTCCCGGGCAGGCCCAGGGAGCATCACTAAGATTTTTCCGTTCTTGTTTAAAAATAGGCCAGGGGCGGTGCCGTAGGGATTACTTAGAGTTTCCGCATTTTGGGGACGGTAGCATTGGCGCAGATTAATCTCGGGCATTTCCTTTTCCAATTGTTGAAAGCGTGACCGAATGGCTTGCTCGATATCTTCGTCATAGACGAGTTCCTCATCCAAGGCTTCGGCAATTGACTCACGGGTTAAATCATCACTGGTGGGACCTAGGCCACCAGTGGTGATGACTAAGTCTGCCCGCTTCCAGGCATCCGCAAAAAAGGTTTTAATATCCTCTGGATTGTCGCGGATGACCAAATTGACCGCCGGTTCGATTCCGTGATGGGCAAATTGGGAACCGAGATAGGTAAGGTGAGAGTTCTCACGAATTCCGAGAAGGAGTTCATCTCCTAAAGTAATGGTTTCTACGCGTATGGTTAAGCTCATGGCAAAAGAGGGGCGTTTAAGTTGGAAAACGCAGGATATGGTTGTAGACTTGCAATGGTTAAAAGTACGAAGGATTCTGTGGATTGCCAATGCAAAATGAGAAACATGAACTAGCCAGGTTTATTCGTGCAATGCCACAAACCTCGGGAGTGTACCTAATGAAAGATCGTTTGGGACAGGTAATTTATGTGGGTAAGGCCAAGAATTTAAAAAGGAGGGTATCCAGTTATTTTCACGGTTCCCGAAAGTTTGTTCGGGCACAGCCAAAAATTGCAGCGATGGTGGAAATGGTAAGAGAAATTGCTTTTCATAAGACAAGAAACGAAACCGAGGCTCTTCTTTTGGAGGGCAAATTAATCAAGCAATACCGCCCGAGGTACAACACCGATTTTACCGATGATAAGCAGTTTTTGCTGGTTCAGGTGGATCTACAAAACAAATTGCCTCGTTTTCGTTTGTGCCGAAACCGGAAAGAGGATGGTTCCCATTACTACGGTCCATTCGCTCAGGCAGGTATGTTGCGGTCTACCCTTGCAGAAATGAGAAAAAGGTTTGGTATTCTGTTGTCGGATGCCAATCCCCGAATTTTGAGAGATGGCAGGGTGAAGCTTTATGAAGATGCCCGTGCCGAAATTTTTGGTGGGCACAACGAAACTACCATCGAAGAATATCGCGAAAGAGTAGATCGGGCGTGCTCCTTTTTGGAGGGACGAACCAAGGAACTCCTGAAAGAACTAAAAGAAGAGATGGTGAAGCGGGCGGAAGCGATGGATTTTGAACGAGCCGCCAAATTGAGAGACTTAACCAATGCTTTGGCAAAGACAGTGAGAAAAACCAAGCGCTTTACCCGGGATTGGGTTAAAGATGATCTGCTGGAAGAGCATGCGTTACAAGCCCTTGGAGATGTTCTTGAATTGTCGGATCTTCCGCGGGTGATTGAGTGTTTTGATGTTTCCCATGTTTCTGGAACCTTTGTGGTGGCATCGATGGTTCGATTTGTAGACGGCCGACCGGATCGTAAAAGCTATCGTCGGTTCAAAATACGCGGTGGTCTGGGGAATGATGATTTTGCATCCATGAATGAGGTGGTGGGCAGACGTTATGGCCGACTACGAGATGAGGGTCGAAACATGCCAGATCTAGTGGTGATTGATGGAGGGATCGGACAAGTGGGTGCTGCACAGGATGCATTTTGCCAACTTGAGATTGCTCCTCCACCCCTGATTGGACTGGCAAAGCGAGAAGAAACGATTGTTTTTGGAGATGAGCGGGCAGAATTGAAGCTTTCACAAAGAGACCCAGCCCTACGCTTACTTCAGAGATTGAGGGATGAGGCTCATCGATTTGCCAATCAATTTAATGCAGACTTACGAAGCCAAAAAATAAGGGAATCAATCCTCGATGATTTTTCCGGTCTTGGTAAGGTGAGACGTGCATTGCTTTTCGAAAAATTTCAATCTCTTGAAGGTTTAAAAAAAGCAACGATTGAAGAGTTGCAAACTGTGGAAGGTATAGGACCCAAGTTAGCACTCAGGTTATTTGAATTTTTACACCGAAAACAGGCCAAAAGCTAACCAAATGGTTTACTACCCTTTTTTTAAGCTTTTCTCTTTGCTAGATGTGGTCAAGTTAGAGGGTTTTGCATGAAACTAAAGGTAGGGAATTTGAAGATTTTTTTGAGCATATTTTCTGTGCTTTTGCTTCTCCTAGTTGGGTTATTGCTTGGATTGCCAAAACTCTTACACACTTCATTGAATCAATATTTAATTAGTGTGAATGCGAAATTGGCATCTTTGCTCGTTGAGCAAATCAATCCCTGGGCGGTGGAACTGTCGGATACCCGAATCATTGCGGAAGAAGGCAACTTTTCTTTCGATCGTCTAGGTCTGCGGTTCGATCCCCTTAGTTTATCCGATGGCAAGGTTCATGCCGCATCCCTGTCTGCTCCGATGATAAGCATATCTTTGCCCAAAATTTACGAAATTTTAGAATCGGTCGATTTGGAAAACGAAAATTCGCAAAGTATTCAAAGTAAGCTGCAAAACTTTTTAGAAAAACCACCCCTCCAGTACCTTCGGATTCGAGATGCGAATCTTAGAATTTTAGAAGAAGGGGCATCTTTCGGGTCGGCATTGGCGGTGGAGGGAGATTTTCATACCGATTTAGCTAAGTTAAGATTGGATGCGAATACCTCCGGTTTTTCCTGGATGGGGGATGTGACCATGGTAAATGAGGGAAATGACCTTTTTCTTGGAGCCAGCCTCCATTTTCCTGACCTCTCCACTCTCTCCCCACTAATCCATTCCCTTTCTTTATTTTCCGGTGATTTTGAGGCAATTGATCTGGAACAGTATATCCAGGTCGAAGAGGGCACGGCGAAGGGACAATGGACTGGACGCATGGAAGATGATGGAATTATAGATCAGTTTTTGGACTTCAATTCCACCAATCTCGTATTGCAGTGCATGGGGATGACCTTGGAGGTTCCCCAAGCCATTTTGTTTATCACTCCAAGATCAAACCATTCGATCGAGTCTAATTTTTATGCAAATATTAGGTGGGGAGATAATTTAAAAATTAACGGACTAAAAATTTCCCTCGATGTTGAGGATGGAAAACCAGGTATTTCCTGTAGGATAGAGAGATTACAGACTGGTGGAATTTTGCCCCAATCTGAAATTGTGGGACTGACAATTGATGAGATCGAATTTGCCTACGGGGAAAATGATGAATTTTTAGGTTTAAGCAGTGCGAGGGTGAGGTTCTCAGCGATTCATTTGGAGGAGGGTCTATATAATCTGTACGACGGAGAAATCGAAGTGGAATGGTTGGGCGAAGATCGTTTTCGCATTGAAATGCTCAAGGCAAACGGTTCCATTCCCACGATTGGGTTGAATCTGCACAAAATTGGCTATGAGGGAGAGATTGTCCTTGATCGCCTTCCCAAGTTGGAAACTAAGCAAAGTCTTACCATCGAGGAGGCATTTCTTGGTGAAGATCAAAAGATGGAAGATTTAAAAGTCCAGTTTCAGCTCGATTCTGCGGAGCGCATTGAATTCTCTGAAATCAGCCTTTGTGCCAACGATTTTAAACTCTCTTTGGATCCGGCAAATTTAGTGGTCGAATGGCCAGAAGTTGGTAAAGACCGGATTGACTTGTCGTGGTTGGAGGGAGAGATGCAATTTCCAGACTATGAAGATTTTTCAATCCGAAACATTCAGGGAAATATCAAGTTAAATACTCTTGATCCGCTGGAAAGTAATGGTTCCCAAAATATCCGTTTTGATTTGCATGCTGGTGAACAGGTTTTAGAGGACGGATGGATTCGTTTTAATCTTTTACCAAGCGGAAAAAGAATGATTCAGGCAGTCGAGTTAAAAGCCTTTGATGGGTTGCTTTCGTTGAAAGAAATCAGTCTTGATGAATCTTTGGAGGAGTTGGAACTGAATGCCTTGGCTACTGGATTAAATTCACAGAGTTTGATCAATCTATTCGAGGATTTAGATGCCCGAATGGATGGGAACCTTTCCGGAATGGTAAGCCTTCGCAAAGATCCATTTTCGGGATGGGACTTCTATGGGGGGTCTTTGTCTTTAGATCCTACAGATTCCGCCAAGCTTTTTTTAAACACCCAAGGCATTCTGACAGATGGACTGGAAGAGCAAAGCCCAGAATATAAAAATATGTACCTTTTGGATCGGGCCCTGCAAAACTTAAATCTTGAGGATTTGACCGTGCTCTTCAGCATACAGGATAATGACGAGAGGGTAGTGGAAATGAATGTACGCGGCGATTCAGAGGTGGATGGCAAAGCAATTAGTGTGGAGTATCGTCCCAAAATCGTTGGTGGTTTGGATGCCTTAATCCAGCAGGCAGATCTCTCAAAATGGGGAATTACTCCTTAGGAATCCTTCTCCATAAAATCCTGATTGCGGCATTCCAACAATCTATCTTACTACAATTTGTGAAAAAAATTATCTCACTTACTTCAACCGCCTGGACTTTACTCTTGTTCTCCTGCACCTTAGTGAAGACACAGCATCATATTACCCTGGATCATAACATTACCATAAAGATCGAAAAGGAGGTAAATAGCTTTCTGGACGATTTATATGAGGATGAATCCACCGATTGATCTTTCTTTAAGAATTATGAAAAAATCTGTTTTTTACCTGTTTATTTTCTTTGTGAATTTGCTGCCTGCTCTTTGGGCAGACTATTCGGACCGTATGAAAGCGCGTTTATCGGATGTCGTGGCTGCGAAAGATGCGGGGGCGATCGGAGAGGGAGTGGATGGGTTTCTTCATCTTCGCCAAACCTCCAATGCGGCTGCCAAGAAATTGGTTGATTCAGAAAATGCGGATCGAAAGCAATTGTTTCAGGATCTTTCCGCGAAAACCGGTGGAGATATCTCCGCCATTGTCCGACAGTTTTCTCAAGGGATTGCTACCCGAGCCAAACCAGGTCATTGGTTTAAAAAGTCTTCCGGTTCCTGGGTTCAAAAATAGTCTGTTTTGCCAAAGGCGTTGATTTACATTCTTCCTCTACTCTGTGCGGTGAGTTCATGCCGTACGAGAAACAATGTCGATGTCGACCCAGTCAGCAGGGCCCCAACCGATGCCTTTGTTCATGGTTCGATCGAAGAAATTAATCAACAAGTATTGGACAATGAACGGCAAGCCAAGTCTTTGAACTGGGAATCCAAATGGTTGTCTTTGAGAGCACGGGTGGTGGAAGCTGAAAAATATGCGTGCGAATGTCGGGATTCAGAATTGAAATTAGCCGCCCAAATGGCAGGCTTTGGTGCGATGGACAAAAAATTTTCCCAGGGTGGATTTATTTCTGATGAACAAAGAAATCACTGGAATACTGAGCTCCGGATGAAAAAAGATCTTAGAATTGGGGCTAATGCACGGGCTAATTTATTGCGCAGAGATTTGGAGGACTTAAGAAAAAAAATCCTTAAGGAAGGAATTTCGGTTCCTGAAGGTTCTGCTTTCGATGAATCCAACTGATGCATCACCCCAAGGATTTTCATTGTAGAATTCTCTCACTTTCGCAAAATTTAAACGATGCAGGATGTGGTGAATCAAATCATGGCAAACCCGTTGCTCAGCTTGGTGTTGGCACTGGTTGCGTTTGTTCTAATTTTATTGATCTTAAAAAGTCTTTTTCGGATCGCTCTTTTTGTTGTGGCGGTCTTCCTCCTGTATTTTGGATATGTCTATTTTTTACAGGATAAATATCCCATTCCCCAACTTGATCCTGAAAAGGTTTCGGATTGGAAAGATAAGGTGGGAGACTTGATTCCGAAAGATTTAAACTTAAGTGTCCTGGATTCCAACTTTACCCGTCCCTATCAAGAGGACTAATTTTGTTGAATTCATTATCTAGTCTTTTTCTAAGTTTGTGAAGACTCCCTGGCCTCTTTTCCTCGCTTGGAAACAATTGTTTCCTTCCCAAAGAAAAGTTTCATTTTTCTCTCTCTTGGCGGTGGTGGGGGTGGCTTTAGGGGTGAATGTGATGATTGTGGTGGTGGCATTTATGAAGGGTTTTCAGCACAAATTCAGGGAAGATATTATTGATGCTCAGGGGCATGCCCGGGCCATTCCTCTGAGCCGAAATAAGCAATGGAAGATTCTGCATAAGGATTTATTAATCCATCCTGGAGTCGAGGCAGTTTCTCCCTATTTGCAAGGCCCCTTACTCGCTCAAAAGCAGAACTATCATGCGGTTCCTCTTGCCATCGGGATTGATCCATTGATGGGACAATCGGTTCTTCCTGTAGATGAGTTTTTACAAAACGGGCATTCGCGCATGGAAGCCCACGATGCGATCGATGTAACCCCCATACCTTTAAGTTCCTCTTTGCGTGATGATGTTGTTTTTGTCAGCCAATATGTTGCGAATCAATTGGGCGTTCGACCATGTGCGATTTTGCGGATGGAAAATTCTCTCGACCTGGAGGACAAGCAACTAGGTGTCAGGGTATCCAAACTGGATGTGCAAGTTCCATCGGCCGAATGGGAACTTGAGTACCAAGGGAACAAGCAATGGTCACTTCGTTCAGCCAGTCTTGGTTATAATCAGAACCTCACTCCGGTTGATGGTTTACTGGATGGAGGTCCGGGCACTCCCCGTTTTCTTCTCCTTAGTCCCTTTTCGGAACCTGTCAAAGGTGCGAAATCCACTTATCAAACCTTTCGATCATCCACCATGGAGGTTTACTCACCCGCGATGATCGAACGGGCCCAGGCAGATGAAATGATTCCGCCAAAGGAAGTCTTGGTGGGTGGAATATTCGAAGTTCCGTGGCAGGGCTTTCACGCGGAAGCGATGTTGGGTTCATTTCGGTTACTGGAGGATTTACGATCGGTGTCTGGTTTTTGTGATGGGATGTTTTTAAAGTTTTCTCCGGAAATTTTTAGAAATGAGGAGATCCTTGCTCAGTTTTGTGAGGAATTAGAAATGGAAAGATCTCGGGACTGGGCATTTGTTCCGTGGTTTGTGGAAAATTCCTGGTTCTTTGACCTGCTCAAGTTTGAGGAATATTTAATGATTTTAATTATGGTACCGATCGGGCTGGTTGCCGCCTTTGCCATTGCCATTGCATTGATGACTACAGTCTTGCGAAAAATCAGGGAGATTGGTTTGCTCGTCGCCATGGGGGGAGCACGAGGGTCGGTGGGTTCGATCTTTTGTTTGCAGGGTTTTCTGATTGGTTTACTGGGTTCTGTGTTGGGTTGTGGGTTGGCCCTGCTATTTATCCGTTACCGAGATTCGATCATGTCCTTTATTGTCGTCAATATTGCTGGGGATGAGGGAAAAGCGGGTGTGACTCAATTTTATGACTTTTATAGCCTGCATGTACCCTATCCCTGGGAATCTTCCGAGAGTGCATCGACCTTTCTGGCCTTTGGTTTGTTTGCGATGTTCGTATCCACCCTAGCTGGCTTAATCCCCGCCTGGCGGGCTGCCCGTATGAACCCCGCAGATGCGTTGCGTAATGAGTAGTTCTCCTATCCTCGAAGCAAAGTCTCTAAGCAAACAGTTTTCCCTAGGAGGGGAAGTTCTACAAGTCATACGAGATGTTTCCTTTTCCTTAATGCCTGCCACATCCTTGAGTATACGGGGAGAGTCAGGTTGTGGAAAAACTACCCTGCTAAATCTGCTTGCCCGAATCGAACAGGCCGATAAAGGGCAGTTGCTCTGGGGAGATCAGTGGATGCGTTGCGACTGCCCGGCCACCCGAGCGGAGGTTTCCTCGCGATCATCTTTTCTGGGAGTGGTCTATCAGGCATATTACCTGGTTCCGGAGTTGGATGTTCTGGAAAATGTGATTCTTGCAGCGAGGATTTCCGGAAATTTAGACCTTAAGGTTACGGAACGAGCATACCATCTCCTTGAGCAGATGGGAGTGGGTGATAAAGCGAGACAAATCCCTGGTAAACTTTCAGGTGGGGAGAGGCAAAGAGTGGCCATTGCCCGAGCATTGATTAACCAACCTAAAGTTCTTTTGGCCGACGAGCCCACAGGCAATCTCGATGAAAGAACTGGGGAAGATGTTATGAATCTTCTATTACATAGTTGTTCGGAAGAGGGGGCATCCTTAATTCTAGTCACTCATAATCCGGCCTTTGCTCAGGCTACAGATCGCCAGCTTTTTCTCTCCGAAGGCCAGATGAACGAGGTTTGACCCAAACACTATCTTTCCCCATCAATAATTCTATGGAAGATTCCTTAAAATGCGGAGTAGCGGGGGTAGGTTACCTCGGGAAACATCATGCCCGGCTCTATCATTCTCTAGGCGGTGCGGAACTGGTGGGAATCTTTGAGCCAAACAATGAGGCGGCTGAAAAAATATGCGCCGAATATCATTGCACCCGATTTTCCACCCTTGAGGAATTGGGAAAAGCTTGTGATGCGGTATCTGTGGTTTGCCCGACGGACCGCCATGCCGAGGTTGCCCTGCAATTAATCGATCATGGTTGCCACCTGCTTGTGGAAAAACCGCTTTGTGTATCCTCGGAGGAAGCGGAAGCGATTTTGGAAAGTGCCCAGTTAGCCAAAGTGCTCGTTCAGGTTGGACATATCGAACACTACAACCCAGTAATGACTTTCTTGGAAGGAGCGGTGGAGCAACCCCGATATTTAACGGTTGAACGTCTCGCTCCCTTTCAACCCCGCGGTACCGAGGTGGGTGTGGTGCTCGATCTGATGATCCATGATATTGGGATTGCGATGGCTTTGGTTGATTCCTCCATCGAACGGGTGGACTCGATCGGGGTTCGGGTCCTTTCTCCCACCGAGGATATTGCCAATGCCCGTCTGGTATTTGCCAATGGGTGTGTGGCCAATTTAAGTGCCAGCCGGGTGAGTGAGAAAAAAGCCCGCGAAATCCGGGTATTCCAGGACACCGGATACCTGTCCCTAGACTTTATGAACCAAAAGGGGCACCTGATCAAGAAGTCCGGCCCCTCTCTGGAGCGCCATGAAGTACCGGTGGAGCGGGGAGAGCCCCTCGCTTTGGAATTGGAGTCCTTTCTCTCCTGTGTGCGTGAAACCACCACCCCTAAAACCGATGGAAGCTTTGGTAAGTCAGCCCTTGAGGTGGCTCTTGCGATTACCAAGGAGATTCAATCCAATTGGAAACCTTGAGCTCCCTTACAGATTTTCCCAAAGCATCCGGGCCCGTTGACCTCTTGGTGGTTGCAGGTGAAGCATCAGGGGATGAACATGCGGCCCGCTTAGTGTACGATTTGAAAGCCCGCCAGCCAAAGCTACGGGTGTGTTCATTGGGTGGGGAAAAATTAAAGCAAGCCGGAACCGAACCTCTTTTTCCCTTGGCCGATTATGGCGTGGTGGGATTATTCGAGGTTTTAAAAAATTACGGATTTTACCGTGATGTCTTTGAAAAAACAATTTCTTGGATTACGGCAACCCGACCCCGTTGCATACTCCTTGTAGATTATCCTGGTTTTAATCTGCGACTAGCCAAACAGCTTAAAAAGCTTGGGATTTCCTGTAAAGGGGGGGGAGGTATTACGGTGCTCCAATACATCAGTCCGCAACTTTGGGCATGGAAACCGAAGCGCCGATTTACTATGGCCGGAATTCTCGATGCACTAGGGGTCATTTTCCCTTTCGAAACTATGTACTATGAGGATGTTTCTTTACCGGTTTCGTTTGTCGGGCATCCTTTTGCTCACCCATCCTACGAGTCTCCTGTAAACTATAACTCACAAGGAGAAATTCTTTTGCTGCCCGGCAGTCGTTTACAACCCGTTAGCCGAATTTTACCGGTCTTTTTAGATGCCCTTGAAGAATTGAGTGTGGAGGGACAAAAAGTACTGGCGGTTTTGCCGGCATCCAGTCCTCAAATCCGAGAACTTGTGGAGAGTATTCTATCCCATCGATCCAAGTTAAAGAATTGTGTCCGGGTGGTGAATCGTGCCGATGGACTTAGTGCTCGGGTGGCCTTGATGAGCTCGGGTACGATGTCCCTTTCGTGCGCCTGGGCGGGCATACCTGGGGTGATTGGTTACCGGGCTCACCCCATAACTTATCTAATTGGTAAGCTTTTGGTCCGGGTTCCTCACTTGGGCATGGCCAATCTTTTACTGCCTCAAGAACCGCCCAACCCTGAATTTCTGCAGGGCCGTGCCACAGGCAAGAGGTTGGCGAGTGAGATAAGTAAGATTTTAAAAGATGAAGAGTCGGGCAAAAAAGCGGCCCACTCCGCAAAAATGCTTCATCAATTGCTCGCTCAACCGAAGGACTCGGGGGTGGTGGACTGGTTGCTTCAGGCAGGCAAGTTGGGTTGAGCCCGCATTTGTTCCCATAAACGAAGAGCCCGCTTGGAAAGGGCAAGGCGACATTTTTCTACTTCGGCGAGTCTAGATTGCAGGTTCTCATTTGCGATGGCAGATACATCATCCATGTTGTAGAGGTATACATTATCTACCCTAGCTGCATTTTCCTCCACATTTCTGGGGACGGATGCATCGATAAGAAAAAGCGGTTTAGCCGGGCGTTTTTTCATCGATCTCTCTACCTGCTCCTTGGTAAGTAATGCCTTGCTACTTGCCGTGGATGCGAGCACGACATCAAAGAGGTGGAGGGATTCGTGAAACTTGGAATAAGCCAAAGTAAAGCCGTCAAATTTTTGAGCTAATTCATCGGGCTTTCTTCGACTCAGAGGACACCAGTCAAAAGTGCGCCCCGTCACCGTGATCGCTTCGGAACCTCTCGATTTAAAGGCTTCCAGGGCACTTTCGGCCACCTCTCCGGCACCCACCACCAAGAACCTGCATTGATCAACCTGCCCAAAAATACGCCGGGCCAGTTCACAGAGCACATTACCCAGGTTTACCTGACCCTTGGAAATACCGGTATGAGTCCGGGCCCACTTGGCCGCTTGAAAGCTTTTCTGGAATAATCGATTGAGTTCCTTACCGGTGGCACCCCGTTCGTATGCTTCATCGTATGCCTTTTTTAACTGTCCGAGAATTTCAGTTTCTCCCACCATTTGTGAGTCGATTCCCGACGCCACTTCGAAAAGATGCCTGACGACTTCGGCTCCAGTCCTTTGGTAGGTTTTCTGGGTTAAAAATTCGAGATCAAGCTTGCGGAAATTGGCCATAAACTCCAAGGCCGATTCAAATTTAAATGCAGGATCTGCTGAACCATAGATTTCCGTACGGTTACAGGTATTGAGCACCAAGCATTCTTTCAAGCCAGGGAGGGCTACCAAGCCTTTGTAAAAAGAGTCGATCGAGTCATTGGGTAGAGCAATGGTTTCGCGCTCCTGCAAATTGGCAACCTGGTGAGATGTGCCAAGCAGGAAGAGTGAATGATCTGACGGTCTACTCATCGCAGTACCTGAACCAAGAGAGGGAGATTGGGGCTATACGAGGCCTGCTTGTTTGTTTTTGAACTGACCATGGATAAGGAGAGCAGGGCGAGAGCAAACAGACCGATCGACCACTTGGCAAAGCGGGATCCATAGAGCCGGTTATTGAGTCTCATTGCCAGTAGTATAAGATATCCAATCCAAAGAGCGGTGGTAACAGAGAGTTTCGCCCCGCTAACAAGTTCAGGGTGGCGTGTCCAATGCATTGCACCCACCACCATGGAAAGAGTAAGAAAAGATACTCCTACGGCAAGCAACCTCATCGCTGCCACATCTAAGTCTTGAATCGGGGGGAGATAGGGCCCAAGAAAACCGGGCTTACGAGAGAGTAGGGCCTGTCTTTGAGAAAGATACATCAGGCTGACCACAGCCAGTAGACAAAAAAGCCCGTAACTAAAGATCGCAATTGAAGCATGAAGCTCAATCCAGGGATCTTTAAAAAGGCGAACATATCCACTTGCAGTCCAATAAGGTGTATCCCAGTTCTTCAAACCAAGAGAGAGGGTACCAAGTAGGAGGGAAGTACCTGCACAAAAGGTACCCAAAAGATTAATTCTCCAGACTAGACGGAGTAATAAAAAAGCGGCGATAAGGGACCATATTATGAATTGGGCCCGTTCCATCCCGTTACCCAATGGGCAACCATGTACTTCCATTCCACGAAAGTAAAGGGCCCGGGTTTGGAGAACAAAACCTGCTAGAATGAGAATCAATGGACTTTCCCTAAAAAAAGTGGGAAAAGCATGCCGTGTCTTCACCATTCCCATAACAAACGATGCACCGTAACAGGTGATCGCCAGCCATAACAAGTCTCTGACCTCGGAGAGATTCATCTATTGGGTAAGTTACTCAACATAAGGGAGATTAAGAATGACAAAGTTTGGGATGTTTGAAAATGCTCATCTTTTAGGGTTTAACTTTACCTATGGGGAAAGATTAAGACCTATCATAGGCGAAAAAAGACATAAACATGGAGGTCTTCCTTGATTTTTTAACGAACGGACAAATCTAATATTCGCTAAAAACGAATAGGGATGCAGGAATTAAAGCCTAGGCAGTAGCGTGCACCGGGGAGGAGCGGAAGTATTTACGCATCGAGGCACAGTCAGTACCTTCACAATTTACGCAGCAAGGGCGAATCTTAGAAATAAAATCATCCTGAATGTGCTCCATGACAAGCTTGGCACATAAATCGATGAATTTCTCTTCCATGTTAAAGCAGTCCACTCGGGCAAAGTGATCCACCACTTCATCGGCATAGCCTCGGAATTCAATATCAATTTCATCGAGGGTTTCAATGTGGTCCGTGGTGAAAGCGATCGGTACCATGAGGATTGCTTTCTGTTTGGTTTCAGCGATTACATCCGGTGTGGAAGGAGAGAGCCATTTAGTGCGTTGTGGTCCAACTTTGCTCTGCCAAGCCAGGGCACCTTGGTGAGCCAGTCCCTTGTCTTGCAAAACTTTTTCGATGCGGTTGACCGAGCCTTGAATCTCCTCGTTGTATTTGTCCCCCTTTTCAAGGCAGTACGATTCAGGAAGGCTATGGGCAGAATAGATGATGCGAATATCTCCATCCTTTAAACCATGCTCTTTTTTCATTTCCTCAAATTTTCGTTGGATGAGCATGGCCCAAAGTTCGGTATAATCCGCCCGGTCCCACCATTGATCAATAACGGATAGTTTGTCTCGGTACTCGGAGTTGCTTTGTTTGTCAACCCACCGATATGCATCACAAAATGAGGAACCGCTGGTGCAACAACTATGCTGGGGGTATTGAGAAAAAAGAATGATTTTTTCAGCTCCTTGGTATTTCTTGATCATCTCACCAGGACGAGGAGAGCAATAACGGAAACCGGATACACAAACATGGGGAGCTGAATCTGGGTTGAGTTGATCGAGCTTCAGTGCAATCGCTTCGCACTGGCTTTCCATGATTACTTTAGTAGGAGAATATTGTCCGATTTCTTCATAGCGTTCCTGGATTTTTGGAGTTCTGCGCCAGGCAATGAAACGACCAAGGATTTTCTGGAAGGGTAGCTTTAGAAGTTCGCGGTCCTGAAAAAGCTCCTTCAGGTATGGGTGAATTTCGTCCTTATTCTGTGGGCCACCCATATTGAGCAGGATGACTAGAGTTTTTACAGGTTTCTCTGATGTGTTCGAATTCATAGGGATCATTTCAATCTAAATACAGTTCTCTTTTTATCAGCGTACTTGGACTGAGGCAATCTTTCCAAATGAAATGCCAGAGAAAAAATTATATGATGTCTGACTGTAGGCAGTTGGGTAGGGGAGGACCACATAGGTGAGAACCAGAAAACTTCAGTCCGGGGTTTTGATCTTTCAGAAGTTTGGCAGCTTCTTTTCTCTTACCCATTTTATGATCGGGCAAAGGAATCGCCCGAGACCACCGGATGATTTTTTGAAAGGAGGGTTCGCCGGTGGTGCCCAATAGATTCTGATGTTCCTCTTTTACAAGTGCATGAAGGTCAATATCTTCGAGGTGAACCAGGTCCGGTTGGCGTTCACCCCCCACAAAAGTGGTTAGCAAGGCATGGTTCTGAGGAGCACGGCCTGGAAAAAGGGTGCTGGAAAATAAGGTTCCGAGAATCTTTCTGTTTTCCACTTCAGGAACGAGAAATCCAAATCCGTTGAGAGGGTGTTTGATTTTCCGTTTCTCATAACCATGAAAAACTAAGGCTATCGGGAAATGAGTGGAATCGATCAAATCTTCCATTGCTTCCGTTCCATCAATCCCGTCCCATATGATCTCCGATAGCTGATGAGCGGGTAAGGTACAAATAACCTGTTCAAAGGTGTTGGTTTCCTCTTTGCCAGATTGATCTTTTGTCGTCACTGCCCAATGGTTTTCCAACCGTTTCACCCGGACTGCCCGAGTATTCAGAAAGATTGATTCCTGAGGCAATTGCTGAGTGATTCGATTGGTTAATTCCTGCATCCCGTTGGGAAAGGAGAGCAAGCGAGTCTTGGGAAGTCGGTCGGGATTTTTTTTTGATTTGAGCAGCCCTTTAAACAATGAGCCATGGGTTTGCTCGAGTTCCTGCAGGGCAGGAAAGGCGTATTGAAGAGAAAGGCTCTCTGGCTTGGCTGCATAAACTCCCGAAAGAAAGGGGTTTCCTGCATAGGTGAGTGCTTCCTGACCCAGTCTGCGGGAAATAAACTCGGCCACATTCTCATTATGATTTTTGCCCTTTGAGATGAAAGGCTCGAGCAGGAGGCGCATTTTTCCCATGGGGGAAAGAAAAGAACTGCTCAAAAAAGAAGCTGGGCTATGGGGCAGGGAGATTAATTGTCCTCCCCGTACAATGAAGCGCAGGTTGGCCTCGAGGTTTGCATCTATGGCCTGTTCGAGAATCCCCAGTTCGTTCAGTAGGTTGGAAACTTCCTGACTCCGTAAGCTGAGAGTATTGGCTCCATAGTCGATCAGGTATCCATCGATTCTTCTCGATTGTAAAACGCCACCTGTTTGAGGGGAGGCTTCGAATAGGGTGATTTTCTCTCCCCGCTTCTGGGCATGCCATGCATGGACTAATCCAGTCAGACCACTTCCAAGAATGCATGTGCCCTTCATTGTCTGGATAAAGACTGGATTAGGCTTGGCAGGTTAGCAATGAGCGTGAGAATAATTCGACTCATGGATGAAATCAAAAGTTGTTTGGAAGTAATTACAAACCCCAAGAATGCCAAACCCGATGAATTTAGGCAAACTTTGGCGAGACTGGATGTACTGGTGAACGAGCAAAAGCAAAGCTTACATCCCAGACTAAGGCATTTCTTGGAAAACCGGAGTTATCAAAAAGCAGTCATTTGGCTGGCCGGAGAAACCCCTGAAAAAGGAACCTGTGGAGGATGAATAGGAAACGAGGTTCATCCAAGAAAATCTTGACTACTCCAATGAATCAATTTGGGAGCAATCCGTTTGCCTCTCTCGATGGAAGTGGATTGCCTGAAGCTCTGCCTGAGCTCAAGCAAGAGATAAAAGTCTCCGTACAGGAAGAGGAGTCTAAGCTTGGCAACGGGGAGCGATTGGAAATTCGCCGCGAAAAGACTGGGCGTGGAGGAAAGACAGTCACCACAATCCGTGGAATCCCTCCAAGTTTGGGAAAACAAAAAAAGGAAAGACTTTTAAAACGAATGAAAAATTCCCTGGGCACGGGAGGAACCTGGTCGGGGAATGATATGGAATTGCAAGGGGACCGGAGAGCTGAAGTGTTAGAGTGGATGAGGGCAATGGGGTTTCGTCCGGTTCTTGCGGGTGGCTAGGTCCAAGGCTGGACCGCGGTCTCCCCCCATAAAAAAACCAAGGTGTGAGTAACCTTGGTTTTAAGTTGTTCGGCAAAAGTGCCGCAAAAATCGGTTTAACTGGCGGACTGCTTTTCTTCCTCCCTCTGAACGGATTGAGACGATTCCTTGGACTTTTCCTTAAAATCGTGGTCCTCAAGGGGTTCCTGATTCATGACATCTTGAATGTCTTGCTCCCACTCGTTTTTAGCTTTGCGGAATTCATTGACTCCTTTACCAAGTGAGCGAAATAGCTCCGGTACTTTTTTGGCTCCAAAAAGCAAAAGGACGATCAAAAAGATTAGAATAATTTCTCCACCGCCAAAGTTTCCAATGAAGGCGAGGGCAGGTGTGATAGGTGTTGTCATAAATAAAAATTTACTTGGGTGGTAGGTTCAGAGCAACTGTTTTGTCTGCAGGTTTGACAAATCAGTTGCTACAGACCCAATTGACGGAGAGCTTCGGGTTTCGGTTTGTTTACGGAACTCTGATCCGCTTCGAAGAAACCATGAAGTTGACGGATACGGGTGGGGTGACGCATTTTCCGTAGGGCTTTTGCCTCAATTTGACGAATCCTTTCACGGGTGACCTTAAACTGCCGACCCACTTCCTCAAGGGTTCGACTATACCCGTCTTGTAATCCAAAGCGCAGGGACAAGACATT
>Ga0181568_10001966_pt1 | contig 18712 bp, 10 predicted proteins | sample 101ome_20_FD_133758 | JGI IMG/M metagenome (GOLD analysis project Ga0181568, IMG submission 133758) | Coastal salt marsh microbial communities from the Groves Creek Marsh, Skidaway Island, Georgia - 101404AT metaG (megahit assembly) | ecosystem: Environmental > Aquatic > Marine > Intertidal...
AGTGGACATATTGAAGATTCAATGAATAGTATTATGCAGCGAGCTTGTGATGCTGCCGAAACTATGCGTAGAGGTGGTGGCATTGGATATGACTTTAGTCGTATTAGACCACGAGGAGATTTGATTAAGTCTCTTGATTCAAAGTCTTCTGGTCCAGTTTCTTTTATGGGTATTTTTGATGCTGTGTGTCAAACTATTGCATCATCAGGCCACCGTAGAGGAGCACAAATGGGTGTACTTAGAGTAGATCACCCTGATATTCTTGACTTCATTCGTGCTAAACGTAACAGTGATAAACTTACTGGTTTTAATATTAGTGTTGGTATTACTGATGCATTTATGGAGTGTTTAGAAGATCCTTATAAAACCTTTGATTTAGTATTTGAAGGTACAGTATATAAAACGCTATCTCATAAAGAAGCACATGATCTTTGGGAAGAGATTATGGAGTCTACTTGGGATTGGGCAGAGCCTGGAGTTTTGTTTATTGATAAAATAAATAATAACAATAACTTATGGTATTGTGAAACAATTGAAGCCACTAATCCTTGTGGTGAACAGCCACTGCCTCCTTATGGCGCTTGTCTTCTTGGAAGCTTTAATCTTACTAAATATGTTAAAACTGGTCTTCAGTTCTCAGAGCAAGGTCCAGATGATGAAGTAATGTTTGATATGACTCAATTTAAAACAGACATTAAAGAAGTAGTAAGAGCGATGGATAATGTAATTGATAGAACTATTTATCCACTAAAGGAGCAAGAAGATGAAGCTAAAAACAAAAGGAGAATGGGGCTGGGAATTACAGGATTGGCCAACGCAGGGGAAATGCTCGGACATGAGTATGCTTCAGCTGATTTCCTTACTTGGATGGCTACCATCTTCAGAACACTCCGAGACGAAACTTACAGAGCTTCAGCAGAACTCACAAAAGAAAAAGGAGCTTTCCCACTCTACAATGAAGAATATTTAGAAGGAAATTTTTATAATACATTAAGCGAAGATGTTAAACAATTAATTAAAGAAAATGGTATTCGAAACAGTCACTTAACTTCTATTGCACCAACAGGCACAATTAGCCTATGTGCAGATAATGTATCGGGAGGAATTGAACCTGTCTTTAGTCATTATTATGATCGCACAATTCAGACCTTTGAAGGACCAAAGGTGGAGCGTGTTGAAGATTATGCTTATTCAAAAGGCATTAAAGGTAAAACAGCTAACGAAACAACGGTACAAGAACATCTTAAGGTACTACTACTTGCACAAGAATACATTGATTCAGCGTGTTCTAAAACTTGCAATGTAGGAGATGATGTAACATATGATGAGTTCAAACAGGTTTATGTTGATGCCTGGAAAGGCGGGGCGAAGGGATGCACAACGTTTAGACTTAGTGGCAAAAGATACGGCATCTTCAACGAAACCGTGGAAGAAGAAAAGGCGATACCTAGCAAAGCTACGGAAATGGCTGAAGAAGAAGGAACGGTACAGGCTTGCTTCTTCGACCCGATTACTGGCCAAAAAGAGTGTGCTTAATACTTAAGGAGAATTAAATGGCAGGTCAAATCGTACCTATAAATGATATAGCATCAGCAGGTGTAGTTAAAGATTTACCTGCCGCTTCTCTTGCTACTAATATATTTACTGATTGTCTTAATGTAAGATTTAGAGATGGGGCAGTAAGAAAGATGGAAGGTGAGCAAGCTATTACTACACCTTTTACAGACCCGATTGTATATATGGCATTTTGGAACAACCCTAATCTTGCTACAGGCACAGGTTACTATATTGTAGTTACTAATAATGGATCTACAGATACTATTTATGCTATTAAGAATGATGGAACACAAACAACTAATACACTTAAATCTTCAATAACACAAGGTGGTGTATGGCAACATACTCTTTTTAATGGTGGTTTTACTTTCATCATTAATAATGGTATTGATAAACCACTTTATATACAAGATGCAGCTGGCAATACTAATATTGCTAACTTGAGTATGTATGAGCTTCCTGGATGGGACTCTTATTATGCTAATGAAGAAATTATTTCTAAAGTATGGGATCCTGATAACCAATCACTTGATTTTGATCTTGGACAAGAAGTAGACTTTTCTAAGAAAGAAGTAACTATTACTATTATTAATAGTGAAACAGGAACAATTAGAAACTATGCTAAATTTACTTCATTAGGTTCCAACTCAACCGATGCAGACGGTAATAATCAAACAACTTTTACTTGTTCTCTACAAGCATCTACTAATACAACTGTCATAACGCCTAATGTAGCTATGATTACAAGTGGAGATACTGTAGTCTGTAAGGTTAGATCAGCAAATATTGTAAGAGTAAGATGTGGAGTAATTAGAGCCTACAAGAATTTGCTTATAGCAGGTAATTTAACAGAGTATGATAGTACTAATACGACAGTACTTAGAAGGTTAGCAGGAGTTGTTAGAACATCTGATGTGGCAGCTCCAGGATCTGTTCCAGCTAATTGGAATCCTTTTGCTGCTGGTACTAATACTGCAGATGAATTTACTCTTTCAGCTACAGGTACTGTACAAGACATGGCAGAAATGCAAGGTCGTATGTATGTCTATACAAATACTTCAATTCACTCTATTGAGCAAACAGGTAGTTCAGTAATACCATTTTCTGTTTCTACAGTAACAGATAGTTATGGTGCTCAAACAATTGAAGCTGTACAAGAGTTTGATGGTGTTCATATTGTTATTGGTAGTGGAGATATTTATTTATTCCAAGGACATCCTTCTTCTATTAAATCTATTTCAGATGGTCGAGTAAGACAATACTTCTTTGATAATTTAAATAAAGCAGTAGAACAAAAATTATTTATTCTTCGTCATCAATATCAAGATGAAATATGGATTTGTTATCCTAAAGGTAGTAGTACTACAATTAATGAGTGTCTTATTTGGAATTACAGGTCTAATTTATGGACTATTAGACGAATGAACAGTAATATTGTAGTTGGAGATGTAGCACCTTATGAAGAAAATCCAAATGATCTTGTTCCTGTTTTTGCTTATGGCACTGAGCTCATGTATGCAGATAAAACTTTTACACTGGTAGATGGCTCTACTGCGTATGAGTCTTTTGTAGAACGTAGGCGACTTGCCATGAGTCCTGAATTTGATACTGAAACACTTTCTTCTATTGCTATGAAAGTAGAAGGTGCAGATGCAAGCCTTACTATCTATGTTAAAGGCTCAGATAAACCTGGGCAAGATATTAACCCAACTACAGGTGTAACTAATACCTTTGTTGTAGCAAGTGATTACAAAGTAGATATTAAAGAATCAGGAAGATTCCTTAATTATAAAGTAACTGAGACAGATGTTAATAATTGGAATGTATCTGGTCTTCAATATGAAATCCGTAAAGGAGGAACTAGATAATGACTGTTACTCGTCCACCTATCACTGGTGATAGTCCACAAGATTCGTGGATGAATCAAGTCACAGAGGCTATTAATAAAGGGTTGCTTGCGCCAAGTATAAACCCTACTCAGGCTGCTGTAGTAAGCGCCAATGGGTTTAGCGCAGCAACTATTTATTTGTATACAAGAACAACAACAGCTTCTGCTCCTGCTGCAATTGCTCAAGATCTTACTTATGACTATCCTAGTTCCACTTTCACTACATCGCCTCCATTTGGTTCTGCAAATTGGGAAACATCCCCTCCAGGGACTGCTAATGGTGATTATCTTTGGGTAACAACAGTTAATATTTCTGCAAGTGTAGATAAAGAAATTATACCAGCAGCTAGTTGGTCTACTCCACAAATCTTTTCTGTTAATGGAAGTAGTTCTATTGTAATTGAAGCTTATTTAAGAGCATCAAGTGCGCCTTCTACACCTACTGGTGGTTCATATAATTTTACTACAAAGATTTTAACACCACCTGCTGGTGGATGGACGCAAGCGTTTCCTTCAGGTTCAGACCCTGTTTATATTGTTACTGCAATTGCAACTGTTGTAGGCAGTGACGGTGTTGACTCTAGTCTTACTTGGTCTGCTCCTGTTAAAATGGTTGAAGATGGCGCTACAGGAGCATCAACTAATATTATATTTCAAAGATCATCTACACAACCAAGTACACCTTCAGGTTCACCTGGGGTTCCTTCTGGTTGGTATGATGATGCTTCCTCTGCCCCTGGTACTGCTTTATTGTGGGCGTCTTCTGGTGTTAAACCTATAAATGTAAGTAATTTTACTTGGTCAACTCCTTTTAGAATTGAAGGAGAGTCAGTTGCAGAAGTAGCTGTCTATAGATTAAACAGCAATGTTGGATTAACTGGTGGCACTTATAATTTTGTAACTAACACGCTAACTCCACCTGCAGGCTGGTTAACTTCTTCTCCTGCTATTACAAATAATGGAGATACGATTTATAGGTCATCTGGAATTGCTTCTGGATCAGCTAAAGAAACTTCTGCTGCAGTAACCTTTGGTCCTGCTGTTATATTTGCACAAAGAAATGATGGTACTGATGCTACAGATGTAGAGAGTGGTTTAGTGTATTATAACCAAGCTTCATCTACTAACCCCGGAACACCTTCTGCAACAAATTATAATTTCACAACAGGAGTTTTTTCAGGACTTACTAGTGGTTGGCAAACAACTCCAGTAACAGTTAATATAACAACTACCACTGCTTTATTTTGGTCATCTAGATTTAGAATTATTAAAGCGCCAAATGCAGGTACACCTACAATAATTTTTGATACACCTATTCCTTCTGTAAACTTTGGAACTAATATTCAATCAGATAATTATATAACAGGAACTAGCGGTTGGCAAATACAAAGAGCTAGTGGTGATGCTGAGTTTAATGATATCATAGCAAGAGGTGACCTTACAAGTGCAAACTTTGATGGTACACTTAATGACCTTTCTAATACATTAAGTACATATAGCACAGCTACAGGCGCTTTTAGTACTAATGTATGGGGGCTTAGAGATGGTTTTGCTAACAATGCTAGTAACATTACAGCAACCTCTTGGAATGATTATTTAGATCCAGTAAGTAATACCGATCATGTTGTTGTTAAGGCAAGGGCAAGTACTTCTGCTGCAACTGAAATTATAAGCCAGCTTGTTAGAGGTCAATCTATAACTATTACTAGAAACGCAAGTAACTATGCTGTATTTGAAGTTTGGAATGCTGGGTATTTACCTGAAGATGGTAATACAGCTTATATTCAATTAAGAACTTTGTCTAGCTCAGTTGGATCACCTAGTAATAGCGCTATTACACTTACTGCAAGTGATGTGGTTGATCCTGGAACAACAGGTTATTTGTTTAGTGAAGATGTTTCAGTAATTAATTCTGGTACACTTAATGTAAATAATATTCGAATTGATGGTAGTATTCAGGCTAAAAACCTTGATATTGGTATTACACTTCAAAGTAAATCAGGTAGCCGTAGTGGAGTTAATACTAACTGGCTTGAATTTCTTAGACTAGAAACAACAGATAATCCTGATTATAATACAGACGTTTCTTATGACTCACAAGTAACTGTAGTGTCAGAAGCAGGTGTTGGCGATATTGTATTTGTAAAAGTCTTAGATGAAAGTCAATTAGGAACTGAAGGATCTGCTTCTTATTCTTCTTCTCAAATCGGTTTATCAGTAGGTAGTACTACCAGTTTTGCTAATACAATTGATAGTGCTAGTATTCAAGCTAACTCTCCTAACCAATCAAGTTCTTTTACAACAAGTATGTCAGACTCAAACGTCAATGTATCAAGAGCAACTATCTATTTGTTTTGTTATAGAGAAAGACCTGGAGGAGATACTGCTATTGGATGTAGTGCAAGTGCTAGTATAACAGAAATTCGGAGACCTGTTTAATGAGACACTTTATTACTATTGATACAAATAACAAAATAACTTCACAAGGTCAAGTAGAAGCAAACATAACAAGCACTACAGATACAATTGTAGGTATTAGGCCAAATACATATGATACTCATTATGACCCTGATACTAATAGTACTTATGAATCAACTGAATCATATACCGCTAGACAAATTAATAAAAGAAATATTTTATTGTCGGCCTCAGATTATACACAAATATCTGATGCTACTTTTGTAGGCACATTAACAGAGTGGCAAACTTACAGACAAGCACTTAGAGATATTACTACTCATAGTAATTGGCCTTATTTAAATCCAGAGGATTGGCCTACAAAGCCAAGTTAGATATGATAAGAAAACTAGAGGACAACGATGTAGTTAAAGCTATTCAGCTTATGGATAGCTCTACACAACAAAATAATTATGAGCCTTATGCAAGGAATGAGCGTTGTTGGATACAACATTTAACAACTCATATTGAAGAACAAAAGGCAAATGATCCTAGGTTTATTGCCATTGGGGATTACGATAAAGAAACTCTAAAAGGTTTTATGCTTGCATCGGCTTTTCAATGCTATTATACACAAGAATGGGTTATGGATGTTAAAGATTGTATTGTCGATAACAACTATAACAATGTATTTACAGTAACTCGTTTGTTTAATTATATGATTGCTCATGTAAAAGAGCATGGCGGTAAACACTGGCGAGCAGATAGTATAAGAGCTAATGATAAAAGTATTGAATACACTGAGTTTTTAAAGAAAAAATATAACGCGATTCCCTTTCATGGTGTACATGGAATGGTCGAATAGGAGGCTAATATGAGTTCAGGTGGAGGTAGTAAAACTACTACAACTACAAGTGGAATTGATCCAGAATTTAAACCATATCTAGAAAAAGTACTTGCAGATGTTACATCCAGATATGAAGCTGATGTAGCTGCTGGACCGGATGCTATTGTAGCAGCAATGACACCAGAACAAGTTGCTGCACTTGAAGCACAAAAGAAAGCTTCAGAAGAAATGATGGCAGGTACTGGTGCATATGACATGGGGGCTGCTCGTCAAAGAGATATTGAAAACCTTATGGGGAGTTCAGTAGGACAGGCGGCTGCTGGAGGCGGTCTTGGTAGTGCTCGTGCTGAAAAGGCTATGCTCGGCGCTGTTGCAGATAGGTCTCTTGCTCTTCAACAAGCTCGGCAACAAGATATTCAAAAAGGAATTACTGGTCTTGGTGAAGTAGGAAGTGCTAAACAGGCTTACGAACAACAACGACTTGATGCGCCACATACTTCGGCACAACGATACTTTGGTTATCTTAGTGGCGCACCACAACAACAAGTATCTACACAAACAGGAGGCGGCAAATGATTACTCTTGCACAGCCTAGTACAAAAGAAAATTTAATGCGTGATCCTTTGTATAAGCCACAACCTGTTCAACAAATGCCTCAAGAAAAAAGTGCAGCACAACAAATAACTGATATGGCTACTAATAGAGCCATGTCAAAAGGACTTGATTTTGGTGAAGAAAAAATAACAGAAGGTGTTTCCTCTATGATGGCACCTTCAATAGCTGCACCTTCAGCAACTCAAATGACGGCTATGACAGGGATGGCAGGGCAAGGGCTTTCTCCTGGAGCAGCGCAAGCTGTTCTTGGTTCAGGTTCTAATGCGGCGCCTTTAGTTGCAGAAGCTTCTGGCATGGCTGGTGCTGAATTAGCAAAGATGGGCGGTGCTGAATTAGCAAAACAAGCAACAACTAATGCATTGGCTTCAGGTGCAACTACAGGAGGCATGGGCGCAGCAATGGGTGCGCTAGGCACAGCAGTTCCTTATATTGGTATGGGTCTTCTTGCTGGTAAAGCCTTTGGTTTGTTTAATAAAGGAGGTCTTGTAGGCGGTCCATTAGCTAGTGTTACTTATAAAGTTAACGGTGGTAAAGTTGCTGAAGAAATTAAAATGACTTATGGTGGTCCGTTGACTGCAAAGGGGTAGAGATATGAAAATAAAAGGTTTTACACAGAAGGATCGCTATGGAAATTCTATTTCTATGGAGTTCTTTGAAGATAATTCTATTCCTACTATTATGGCTATCCCTGAGTATGACCATCCTGGAGATCCTAAAGGCACAGATACTGTTCCGGCATGGTTAACTCCTGGAGAATATGTTATTAATGCAGAAGCTACCCGCAAGTATGAACCTCTTCTCGAAGAAATAAATGAAGAAGGAAAAGAAATGCAAGCGGCTCAAGGGGGCAGTGTCCCGACTTATGTGTTTAACGGTGGTATGATAAATAATTTATCTTCTTTATATCGTGCAGAAGGTGGTAGTACACCTAGTTGGCTAACAGATGAGTTGTTAGATAGCATTATGCAGGTAGAGTCTGGAGGTGATGTTAAAGCAGAGTCTCCTGCGGGAGCACTTGGTCCTTACCAAATTATGCCATCTACTGCAGCTCAGCCTGGATATGGAGTAACTCCTTTAAGTCAAGAAGAATTAACTGATCCTGTAAAGTCAAGAGAGTTTGCTCGCAGTTATCTTGCAGGAATTGCTGCAAATAATCCTAACTATACAATGGAAGAGGTTCTCCAAGCCTATAATGCAGGTCCAGGACGTATTGCTAAGTTTAAGGCAGGGGAAGGCGATCCGCTTACTCAGGAAACAGTTGAATACCCTACTAAGGTTATGGCTAATCTTCAGACAAAAGAAGAGCCTGGAGTTGTTGATAGGATTCTTTCGATGCTAAACCCAATTAGTACAGCGGAAGCAGCTGTTCCACCCACTAAGCAAGCACCACCAGCGCCAACAGGGGCTACAGGTTCGGGTGCTTATCTTCCAGATGCTGCAGCAAATAAAACAGCTAATATTGAAAACCTTAAAAATCAAGGTGATTACGGAGTTAATGACCGTATTATTCGTGATGGTAAAGTATATGTTTGGGATAAAAAGAAACAGGCGTACTTTGATAAAGAAGGCGTAGAGTATTATCGCGGTCCTGGAGAATATATTGCAGATAAAGCTGGTGAATTTATTTCAGAGATAACTGAACCGCCACCGTCTGCTGCAGGAGTAGGTGATACTATTGTTGGCTTATGGGATGGGCAAGATGTTTACAAAGATAAAGACACAGGCGAATTTTACGTTCTTCATGGGAGAGGTAGTATTCGAGGTGGTCTGCTTCCTTGGCAACTTGATGATATCGAGTTTAAAGACAAAGATCAGCGAATTACTGTCCCTGAACCTGAACCTAATCCAGAAATAGCTTCAAAACCTCTTGTACCTGCACCTGGAACAGAAACCTTAGTACCTGATATTAAGCAAAAGCCAATTACTCCGGAGGCTAAAGACACCGCAAATAAAGTTAGTAAAACAGCTTCAGAAGGTTCTACAACAGGAAGTCCATCAAATACACCTGAAACAGAAGCAGAAATGCTTAAGCGTCTTGGTTATCAAAAAGATAAAAATGGTAATCTTGTTAAGCTGGGTGAAGGCGATCCTAAAGCAGATGATTATGTTGAGACTGCTAAAGGTTGGTTTACAGAAATGTTTGCCGATATGTTTAGCGGTAAAGAGCTTGCTCGTATGGCATTAATGTATGCTGGTTCTCGTCTTATGGGCTATGATCATGGTGGTTCTCTTAACTTTTCTATGAAGCAATACATAGAACGTGTTGATGATGACATTGCTGCTCGCGAAAAGTTTGTTACTAATAAAGATAACTTAGAAAACTATACTAAGAAATCTTTGGCTTTGTATCGTAAGACAGGTAATCTAACTGATCTTGAAGAAAAAGCAGGTGGAACTTCTATTATGTCTGAAGAAGGCTTTGCCTATATTCGTGGGTATGGTGAAGTGCCTAAAGTAAAACTTTCTGATAAAAGTGAAGCTGTTCTTATTGATGGTAAGCCAATACGAATAAACAATCCAGCTATTGCAGGTCGAATTGAGCCATATAATAAAGAAATGCAAGGCAAGTTTGTGGTTGCTGATAGGTTTGCTAAAAATGTAGAGCAGGCAGTCGATGTTATTAACCAAGGTATTGACGAAAAGCAACAAGTAAAATTAAACCCAAGTTCAATAGGGACACAAGCAGCTAGTTTAATTGATAAAGTTCTTATTCAAAATGGAGTATCTATTAGAGATGCTTATGAAACTGAAAAAGCTATGCAAGATGCAATTGCTGATTTTGTACAAGCAAATGCAGACTTTAAAGCAGGTCGTACTAAAATAAAACCGTATAGCCTTGAACAATATTTTAATAAACAAGTTCTTACACCTCTTACAGATATTAGCCAAGATACTATTGGTAATACAACTCCTAAAAACTTAGGCGAATTAGATAGTCTTGTTCGTAAAGGAATGAATGATAAATATAGAGGTAAAAATGGCCACCGTGTTCCAGGCTATCAAGAAGAATACTTTAATGAGTGGCAAGCTATTTATCGGGCTTGGGGAAAATTAGGACCAGAAGGTAGAGCAGCACAAACTGGTAAAACACCAGAGGGTTGGTCAGATTTTACCTATTGGGCTTTCAAAACACCTCCCTCAGAAATAGAAAAACTTCTTAAAAAGTAACTATATATCCCTAAGAGATTCTAAATACACCCTTATAGGGGAGAATCCCTTAGGGATTTTTTATTTAATTACAGGAGGTCTGTATGGAAAATAGCTTTAAAGGTGCTGACGGTAAAACTTATCGTTGGGTTGACGCAGATACCTTTACAGACGGTGAAGAGTCTTATCGTATTCAAGGTTATAATGCACCTGAAACAGGTAAGATTGTACCTGATGAAGATGCAGGTCTCCGTTTTAAACAGGGGCAACTTGGTGGTCGAGAAACTGCTAAAGTTGTAAAACAAATTGTAGACCAAGGTGGTTTTACTACTATTGAAGATCTTGGTTATAAAGATTCTTTTGGTCGTAAAAGAGTACGACTTAAAAATGAATTAGGTGATGACCTAACTAATACACTTTATCAGGCTGGTGCAATTGATGTAAATCTTTTTACTGATGAAGCAGGTATACAAGCAGCACGAGATGGTGCGCTAAGAGAAGAACTTCGTGGTAAACGAGTATATGATGATATTGTTTCTACGGAATTAGGCGATATACAAAGTAAACCGATTAAGTTTAAAGAAACTGCTCTTAATGAAACTGAATATCGTAATGCAGTAATACAAACTATTGCCGATCAACAGGGTCTTAACCTTGGCAATGAAGAGGATTACCGCACTGCCTATAACATGGCACTTGAAGGAAACTACGATGCCCGTAGTGTTCCCTTTGAAGCAATTGCTTTTCGTAGTGCAGATAGAACACGAGAAGGTGTTGCCCTAAATCAGTTTGGAACTGCATGGAATCAAGGCTGGAAAGGGATGTCTACGGGTCTTGCTGGTTTTGCAGAACTAATTGGTGTTAGTCTTGGTAGTGAGACTATAGAAAAGTGGGGCGCAGACCAAGTATCACTTGCTAAATACGATCTTGATAATGCCCCTGAATTAAAAAACATGGATTATCGTGATATCGATAGTGTATGGGATGCTTGGGGTTTTATGACTAATAATATTGCTATGTCTGCTCCATATCTAGTAACGCTTACAGCAGGAACACTTGCTGCACCGGTTACTGGTGGTGCATCTGCTGTTATTGCTTATGGCTCTACAGGAGCTAGTTATGCCGGTCAAGTATGGAATGATATTGAAGGCGAAAAAGATAGAGGCGATGCAGCGGGAGCTTTGATGGCTGGTACTGCAATGGCAGTATTGGATCGCCTTGGTTTGCAAGGAATACTTAAGCCTTCTCAGTTATTAACTACGGCAGGTAGAGCAGAAGTAGCTAGACACTTAGCTAAACAAAAGGGCATTAGTATTACCGCTGCAAAACAAAAGATTCGTGATGCTTCTAAACAAGAAATAAAGCATATTATTTCTGGCATGGGTAACTTTGCTAGTGATAATATTAATAACAGTAGTATTATGCGAAATATCCTTGCAGGGGCTGGCAGAGGCGCATTAGCAGAAGGTATTACTGAAGCTGCACAAGAAGGACTTGGTTATACTGCTTCAGGTGCTTTATCAGATGGTGGTCTCAAACGTCATTTTAATCCTGATGAGTTTATTAATCTTTTGACTGCTTCGGCTATTGCAGGGGGTACTCTTGGTGCTGGCTTTTCTGCATCAGGTCAAGTAATTGAAGCAGGTGATCGTTATGCTATTGCTAAAGGGCTTGAAAGAAGCAATGTAGATAAGCTAAATCAGTATGATAGACTTGTAGCAGACGAAGGTCAACAAGGCTCTATTGAAAAGCTTATCGATGATAATAAAAAACAAAATATTAATATTAAACCAACTCGTAATACTAGTCTCACTGATCGTTTTGCTATTCAAGGTAAAGAAAGCAGAGGTACACTGTGGGAAAAATTAAAAGATCCTACTAAGTATCCTGAATTGTTTAGAACAGCAGCAACAACTGCCTTTAGGCCAGAAGTATTGCGTAATTCTGAAAATGCAAGAAAAATATATGCGCTTATAGGACAACCGTTTGGTAAACTATATAGCGGTGTTGGTGTAGAAGGTTATGAAGCTCGAGTTCGTTCTAATCTTATAGAAACAATTAATCCTAAAAGAATATTTGCTAGATTTGGTATGCGAGATAGCGTAACTAATTCTCAAAAGATTTCTGACATGATTAGGCGTTATGAGAACGGTGAACGTGATACTGAAGTAATGAATAATTTGGCATCTATCGAGACTACTATTAAAGAGCTTGAAGAATTTGCCAATAGAGATTGGGCAGCTAAATCAAGCACCTATATAAAGGAAGGCAAGGATAGAACTGCTTTAAATAAGGTAGATAAGTGGTGGCTTAAACATCAGTCTTGGGATTGGCAAAAGGTTAGACAAAACAGAAATGAATGGTTTGACTTTATGCGTAAGAATACTAATTATACGCAAGGTGAGTTAGATGTTTTATATAACAAGATTGCTAACAATGAAGATGCCACTGAATTTTCTTTAGTAGAAGGGGTTGAGTTTATTCCTGGAAGTGCTAAAAGTGCTACTGATCAGATATCGAGTAAGCCTGGCTATGAAAAGTTTGCTAATACTAATATACTTCAAAATATGATTAATGAGGCTAACCAAACAGCTAAGTATGTAGCTTATACTAAATACTTTGGGGCTGGCGGTAAAGACCTTGATATGCTACTACAAGGGATGCTTGATGATAAAATTGCACCTGAAGATGTTGCTCATGTAGCTTATCATGTCAAGAATATTATTGATGCTGGTACAGGTAACTATAAGCCGCTTAAGAATAGAAAGATAGCTGCTTTCCAAAGAGCCGCTGCATTTTACTCATCAATAGTAGGTCTTCCTTTGTCTGCAATTAGTTCTATGCCTGAATTTGCCATGATACTTTATCAAGGTAGAGGTGGTAAGGATGTTCAACGTGGTATTAATGCTGCAGCAGGTGAAGTAAGAGATATGCTTAAGGGCATCGCCGAAATGAAGATACATCCTTCATTACTTGATACACCCAGAGCTAACATTGATAGAAAAGGACAAGAACGGCTTACACGAGCAGGGTTGTTTGCAGATGATGCTACAATTGCTACTCGCCTTGGTCTTGGTGAAACAGATGTAAGCAAAGCTTGGTGGCAAAAGCAATTCTTTAAATACTCAGGTATTGCAGGGATTACACAGCTACAAAGAGCTATTGCAGCATCTGCTGTATCTGGATTTGTGGGTGATCGTATTAGAATACTTGCAGCCAAACCTGCAGATGCAGAATATAATCAAGAACAATTAGATGTGTATATGCAGTTGGCTAACTTAGGTATTGATGTTGATGGAATGGTTGAGTTATACAATAAGTATAACGATCCCCGTATGGGTGTCAATGGAGAAACTATATTTGATACCTTGATGGATGATAACCCTGCGACAGATGCAGACTTTAAGTATCTCGATACTCAAATGAATAATGCTACTTGGCATTTTGTAAACGATAGAGTACAGAATCCACAAGCATTTAATCGTCCTCTGTTTTTCCAAGATCCACACTTCCAATTGTTTGTACAGTTCAATGGTTTTATCTCTACCTTTACAGCTAATATTGTTCCTAAGTTATGGAATGATTATCTAAAAAATGGTAGTCCTAGAATGCAATATAATACGTTTGCCATGATGGTTACTATGATGGCACTTGCTGGTGGCTCTCAATGGCTTAAAGACTATATTAAGTTTGGCGGTTCTACACCATATCTTAATGATGCACAGCTAGTGCAAAGAGCATTGCAGTCAGCTGGTTTATTAGGCACAGGTGAAAGGATATTACAAGCCGCCCTGCCTCTTTACAAGAGTCGTGATGAAGGTATTGCTGATAGATTGTTTGGTGAGACCGTAGGTAGTTCACCTACACTACGAAATCTTATCACTGCAGGTAAAGCGGTAGAAGCACTTGGAACAGGTGATACTGAAAGAGCAACTAGACACGCAACTAAATTAATTCCTGTTGTTGGAGTATATACTCCAGGTAGGAATATGATTTCGGATGCAATTCATGGGAAACCATTTAATCCGTTTCCGTTTAAAGAAGGAGAATAACTATGGGAAAGAGAAGTGGTGGTATAGACTTTTTCTCGCAGATGAAAAGAGAAGCAAGTGAAGCGCAAGCTACACAAGCAACTCGTGCGGAAGAGTCGGCAAGACGTGCCGCTGAAGTAGCTGATCTTCAAGCGGAAGCGGCTGGCTTACAAATGCCAAGTGAAACAATTGCAGAGAGTATGCCACAAGCTACTCCTGTTAGTGATCAACCAATTTTTACAGCAGAAAGACTTCCAACAGAAAGAGCAGGTGCAGGTCCAAGCCCTGAAAACCTTTTTCCAGCGGAACTTTCTGCTCAAACTGAAGTACAACCTTCGGCAGAAGGGCTTGCAGAAGTACAAGCAACAACAATGCCGATGTTAGGTGAAAGAGGATTATATCCTACTTTAGAAGGCAAAGCAACGGCTGAACAACAAAAAGCTCTTTATCAAGAGCAGATTGAAGATGAATTAGTTAATCGTTTTGTCCTAAACGAAAAAGATGCTCCTGCTTTTGGTGAGTATATAAACTCTGCATTAGCTAAACAAGCGGCAGGTCAAACGCTTACTGCCGAAGAAAATGGTGTTATGAATATAAATGCAGCGCTAGATGCTGGTGCTAAGTCATTTCAATTTTCTGCTGGTCAAGCGAATATCTTTGGTAAGCAAATACCTTTATCAGCTATTGAAGCAGACACAAGATCTCAAACAGATCCTATGGGCTTTTTGAAAGATAATGTAGATAGCATTACTTATACTATTAAAGGTGATGATAAGCTTAATATGTCTATTGACCCTACAGACCCTAATTCAGATATTAGACCTGAATTTGGTCGTGCAGCAACTATGGCTGTGCTTCTTGAGCTTGGAAATAGACTTAACCAACAAGCAGGCGAGGTGGATAAACCATTAAACGAAAGACGTTATGATGGTGTTCTTAGTCGTGAAGATATTGGTAAAGGTATTGGCTCTAGAATTGAGCGTCTATTATATCCTACACAACAAGAAAATCCTTTTACAGGAGAAACAGAATCTTTTGGATATAATTATAGATTATCCGATAAAGAGCGTAGTCTGTTAGGTCAATCTATTGTACAAGGATTTGCTGACAGTCCGATGTTTGACTGGATTGAAGCTTACAAGGTTACTTCTACTAACAATAATGAAAAGTATGCCTTTAGAACAACTCGTGATGGTGAAAAGAAGCTTAAGGACATCCGTAAGGCAGCTAAAAAAGCTTTAGGTATGGAAGGTCATGACCGGCCTGTATCTCTCGTACCAACTCAACGTGGTCGTTTAAGAGGTGAAGGAGCTTATACTCAAAAAGAAATAACTACTATGGTTGCTCGTAATGAAATGACCGAACCAATGGTAGATGCAATTGAAGCCTTGAGTAGTGTAGCTCATACAGTTAGCCCTCATAAGACACTTCTTATGTCAGGCATAATGACTGCAGCACAAGAAAACCGAAATGGTCTTATGGCTAAATACACTAAGCAAGATACTACTTATATTCAAAAGAAAACAGAAGAATTGCTTAGAGAGTATGAAGCTAGAGCCAAAATGGATGGAATGACTCCACAAGATTTAGGTAATTTTGATACGTTTGAGCAAGCAGCAAATGCCAAAGCACTTCAAATTGTTCAAGATCATTTTGATTTGCGTATGGAAACACTATTAGATGGTATTCAACGTGCTGGTTCTTCTTTTTATTATGGCTATACTGCTATTAACAACTCTTCAAGACTTCAAATTTCTCAGACAGAGCTTAATTATCAAAATGATAAAGTAGCTAGGTTTCTTGTTGATGGGGCTGTTCCTGCAATTATGATTAAGGGAAGCAACAGTAAAACTGAAAAAGGTTTTCTTAGAGTAATTGCTCGTGCTGTTGTGCCTAACGCAGACAAAATGACTCCTGAAAAACAAGTTCAAGAGCTTATGAATAATATGAATAGTTATGTTAAAATGGGTGAAGAACTTGTTCGATATACAGAAGCAAATGCACAAGCCTATACTCAAGCTAAACAAGGGAATATTCAACCTACTCCTGCATTACAAATGAGTGCAGATTTAGAAGGATTAATGAATGAACATGGCAAAGATGCATTTTACTTTGCTATGGATGGACTCCATGAGCTTGCTAGATATAATCGTGCTAAAGACGGTGATAAATTTTATAGTCGTGCTAAAGCAGAAATTGATGGTAATTCTAATGGTGCTGTTATTCAAGCCTATCAGATGGGTGAAGAGTCTATTCTTAGAAAAGGCGGTATTCTTTATGAGTCTGTAGAAGATCTTGAGTCAGATATTCGTGATGAAGTATTTGATGTAATTCTTTCTTATCCACAACTTGAAAAAGAAACTACTTGGAGTCCTATTTTTACAGCAATTAAAGCGACTCCAGGAAAAGTAAAAGAGCTCATGAAGTTACCTATTATGACTTCTATTTATGGCAAAGATCCTGCGTTCCATCGTGACACAGCTAGACGCTTTGTACAAGACAATCCTGATTTATTTCCTGCAGAATTAACTTATGACGAAGCAGTAACAGGATTAACTAGTTATATCCAATATGGTCTTGAAAATGGTTTAGGTAATGCACTTGAACACTCAAAAATGGCTAAGCGTATTGGTCGTGCCTTTAATATTGCAGATGAAATACTTCAAATTGAAGGAGCAAATGGATATCGTGTACAAGCAGGTGGATTTGAGTATATACCTGAAGATGTAGTTGAATTTGAGTATGGACCAGGAACAGACCGAACTGTAGGTAGGTTTACCACATACCAACGACAAGCTAGTGCTGCGGCAGAAGCTAAAGGGGTTAAGATACAAGCAGGTAAAAAGAATATTCCTGATCTTGGTAGTAAACTTCGTAATCAAGCGGCTGTTAATGGCACTCAAAATATTGATGCTACAATTGCACAGCTTACAGTTAAAGAAGTTATTAACCGTAAACCATCTACACTTGTAATGCAAGTATATGATGCCTTTATGGGTGATGCTAACTCTTTTTCAGATCTCGTAGATACCTCTAACAAAGTCTTTGATAAAGTAAACCAAGAATACAATATGCTAGAAGCTGAAAAGAAAGCATTTATAAAGCTAAAACAGCGTGTTGTTGATGAAGCAGCTAAAAAGAAGGCAGCTGAAGAGACTTACGACATCGGTTCTACAGGGCAATACAAAGCATTAGGAGATCTTATTGCTCGTGGTGGTCGAATACTAAATAGAGACATGCCAGGTTCTTATAAAAAAGAAGATGCTAACTATAATCCTGAAAAGGATGCAGCATTTAAAGAGCTAAAAGTGCTTTATGGTATGGCGGCTAAAGCTGGCTACTTTGTAAATAAAAGTTCTGAAGGACAACTTGTTGTACCTAAGACAGTTAAAATAAAGCCTGATGATTTTGTAAAGCTATTTGAAAAAGCTATTCTTGTTCTGAATATTGAAAAAGATCTTAATAAAATGATTGAAAAAACAAATAAGAAAAGGGCAGATGTAAAGCGTAAAGCGGCTGGTAAAGTTAAATATCAGTTCTCATAAATAAAAAACCCCACAGGGAATCCTATATGGAAACCTTGTGGGGTATTTTTTTTTTTTTACATCTTTAAGCCATTAGCCTTTGCAGCCTTAAGAGCTTCACTTCTCTTTTTATCTGCCATAAACCTAGCTTCTTTTTCTGACATGCCTTGTTCAATGTAGCCAGCAACATTTTCTTGATGAACAAGATCAATCATTGCTCGATTAATACCTTGTTGCTTAAGCAATTCTGGACTAACACCAGCATCAACTAAGTCTTGATCTTCAATATCGTAACCTAGTTGTGCCATAAAATTTTTATTTTCTGCCATTAATACCTCCTAACAGAAGAAATAATTTGAATTGACAACCTCTTTAATGCTGAGATTGCCTATTGTAGGTTGATTTCCATTAAAACCTTTTCCAAAGGAAATTTCTTCATAAAAGTTTTCTTTATCGTACATATCAATAAAAGAAACTCTTGTCTTTTCCATAAGTGATTCAATATCCGTAGCGTAAGTACTAAACGAATCATGTACAGCACCAAAGTCGCTGTCCCAATTAGCAATAACAAGTGCCATGTGGGATGCGTCCATGCTGTGAACAAAGTTAGGACTAATACCACACATAAAGCCACGCCTATCAGGAATATCAGTTTTCTCTCTGATAACGTGTTTAAATCTAATTTCGCCTTTAGGAGTATTAAAGC
>Ga0181568_10001970_pt1 | contig 18681 bp, 19 predicted proteins | sample 101ome_20_FD_133758 | JGI IMG/M metagenome (GOLD analysis project Ga0181568, IMG submission 133758) | Coastal salt marsh microbial communities from the Groves Creek Marsh, Skidaway Island, Georgia - 101404AT metaG (megahit assembly) | ecosystem: Environmental > Aquatic > Marine > Intertidal...
AGACTGAGAAACAGACCGCCACTGATAGCCACGTAAGCGTAGCCACCGATAATGGGATACGGGTCAAACAAGGAGTCTTCCTGGACGAACGAGTAAAACAGAATGTGAAAGCTGCCCGTGAACATCCAAAGTAGGGAGTAGTATAGATACCCAGCGCAGAATTTCGAGAGAATCACTTCCGTTGCGGTGACCGGGGTCGTCATGAGCGTCTCGATCGTTCCGGTCGCTCTTTCCTCGGCGACACTCTTCATAGTGAGGAGGGGCACCATAAAGAAAACGGGAAGGAAAAAGAGCCGGAAAAAGGTGATGGAGGGATTTTCCTCTTTGGGGTCGCTCGCATAGTCGAGGAGAATCAGCTGAAACAGAAATCCCATGACGAGCAGGAATAGAAACGCGGCGATGTAGGTGCTCGGACTGATCAGGAGCTTCCAAACCTCGTTTCGGAGTAACGTAATAAAATGTCTCATTCTATTGCTGCCCCGCTGTCGAAACCTCTTTTTCTTCGGTCTCCGAATCGATGCGCTCCGGCTTGTTGGTAAGGTCGGCATCCAGGGTTTCCCAACTGCGGCGTGTGGCAGCAAGGAAGACATCTTCGAGAGGAGCTTCCCGCATTCTCAAGGACCTTGTTCGAATCAGGGGGTTGTCTGACAAGCAACTAAAGAGCATTTCCCCGTAGTCGTGTCGCCCTGGAATGCGGATGGTCACTTTGGAAAAGCCCCGTTCATCGGCTTCGGTGTACTGAGCAATCTCGAGATTGGAAGCCACATTTTTTAGCGATTCCCGAAGATCTCCCAGGTCTCCATTGATTTCTAGCTCGTAGATCGTGGAGTCGATGAAAGTTTCCCTAAGCTCGTTGGGCGTGCCCTTGCCGACGATCTTTCCGCCGTTGATGATAATGACCTGGTCGCAGGTCATCTCGATTTCCGGGAGGATGTGACTGGAAATGATGACACTCATCTTTCCCCGCAGACTGGCGATAAGATCGCGAATCATGATGACTTGATGGGGGTCCAGCCCAATCGTTGGCTCATCCATAATGATTACTTCCGGATTTGCTAGAATGGCGTCGGCGATGCCTACTCTTTGGCGGAACCCTTTTGAGAGCTTTCCGATTATGCGGTCGCGAGCCCTTGTTAGATCGCATCGTTCCATGACTTCATCCACGCGTTTGCTGCGGTGGCGCAAAGGCAACTCCTTGAGTCGGGCTCTCCATTTAAGGTATTCGCGCACCCGGAGCTCGAGGGGCAGTGGATTGTTCTCCGGCATGTAGCCAACGCGTCTTTTAATCTCGTGAGGCTCTGAGGCAACCGGGTAACCGCATATTCTCGCTATCCCAGAAGTAGCTCGTGTGTAGCCAGTTAAGATACGCATGGTGGTGCTTTTACCAGCTCCATTGGGACCTAGAAATCCGACAATCTGGCCCTTCTCGACCTGGAAGGAAATTCCGGCTACGGCTTCGAGCTTACCGAAACGTTTGCACAGGTTTTCGACTTCTATTGTATATTCCTTTTGATCCACGTCCTAGGGCTAACTTAGTTTGATCCAAACGATCCGAGAAACAATGAGAGGCTTCCGGATGGCCGCAATCCCAATATGTATTCGTTGAAAGAGGGGAGCTGGATGACCGAATTTCCTATCATCAATACCTGTGACCTTGGCTTTTCGGATAACGTTCATTTTTCGATCGTAACCTCCCCCGCTCGTATGAGGATTTTAGATCCATCCTCACGCTCCAAAACAAGCGCTCCCTGGGTGTCAATGCCGCGAGCGATTCCGGTGATCTTGTCATTCCCTTGCAGCAGGCTGACCTCACGGCCCTCCAGTGCATCGTAGGTGTTCCACTTTTCCTTCAATGCGGCTCGGTGCGAATCGGAAACAAATTGTTCGTAAGCGAGCGCAACCCGGCCGGCGAGGGCCGCGGTAAACCGGTTTATGTCCTGAGCAGATCCGGTTTCCTGCCGGATGGACGTGGCGATCACTTTCAGTTCTTGAGCCCAGTCGCTCGTATCCCCGTTTACATTGAGGCCGATTCCGAGAACAACATCGCGGGTTTGATCCGCATCCATTCGGGCTTCCGTCAATATTCCGGCGACTTTGCGTCCATCGATGTGGATGTCATTGGGCCACTTAATGTTGCTCTCAATTCTGAAGAAGGAATTGATGCATTCGCAAATGTTCACCCCCATCCACAGGGTGAATGTTGATAGCCGTGCTGGGGAGACTTCTGGGCGAAAAGCGAAACTGGCGTACAAGTTTCCATTGTCAGGACTGTGCCATTGCCGTCCGAGACGGCCGCGGCCCTCGGTTTGTTCGCGAGCGAGGACGAGGACAGGTGTTTCCTGCCCATTTGCCAGTAAACGCTCGGCCTCCGAATTGGTGCTGTCGATACGGTCGCATAGCACGACATTCAGGTCTTTGGCGGAGCGGGGAAGCAAAGCCCGTATCAATGCTTCGTTAAGCGAGTCGGGGTAGAGAGTTAGTCGGTAGCCTTTGCTGCGAACCGCTTCAAAATCAAAGCCCTGGGATCGTAGTTTCTCCATGTGTGACCAAATGGCTACTCGGGAGGTTTCGAGGCGTTCGGCGATGTGGTTTCCGGATACGAACTCGTTCTTTGCGTCCAGAAGTTCCCTCAGTATCATGACCTCTTTCGTCAGCATTTGAATCCTTGGTTAGGGGGTGAATTAGGCACCATTAGGTCGAGTATTAAGTATCCAATGACGGTTGGGGAAGTTGTGGGAACTTGGGTCTGTTAGCTTATTCATTCCAGTCCAATCCAATATCGACCCAGACACTCTTGTGAACCAAGGCTCCTGTCGATATGAAATCGCAGCCGAGAGACTTTAAATCTTCGAGGGTATCCAAATTGACGTTACCGCTAATCTCGGTGACGGCCTGATCGCCAATCAGCTCTTTTGCTTTCCTGAGGTCTGGCACAGAGAAATTGTCCAGCAGAATGATATCTACTTCTGCATTGAGGGCTGCGGGAATCTGGTCGAGGCGATCCACTTCCATTTCGACAAGCACATTTGGATTCGTCCGTCGAGACTCGGCCACCGCTTTCGCCGTCGCTCCCATGAGATCGTCACCGAATGCCGCGAGATGATTGTCCTTAAGCATGACCCGATCGAAGAGCCCCATGCGGTGGTTCCAGCCGCCTCCGCAGGCCACGGCGTATTTTTCTAAGTAGCGGTATCCCGGTGTCGTCTTGCGGGTGTCGAGAATCCGAGTGCGGTAACCGCTGAGGGCATCGACGTAGGCGCGCGTGTTGGTAGCGATTCCGCTAAGGTGTTGAAGGAAATTGAGAAGCGTTCTCTCTGCTGTGAGGGCGGAGCGAGTGGGGCCGTGCAGAGTGGCGATCGGATCCCCCGCAGCTAGGATTGCACCATCATCGGCCAGGGCAGTGAGAGACAATCGAGAGTTGAACGCAGCCGTTAGTCGAGCGAGCTCTATCCCGCAGAGAGTCAAGGGCTGCCGGGCGTGAAATGTGGCGGTGATTTCGTGGTCTTCCGGGATAAGGGAAATCGAAAGGTCCCCGGTAACCTTTGGCTTGTCGATGAGTCCGGAACCGAGCGTGTCCTCCTCGATCGCGCGAGCGATTAGGTCTTGAATGGGTTTTAAGTCGAGCGCTTCCCAGCGTATTTGCTGGCAACACGATCGGAGGATCTCTTTTGTGTTTCGAGTCACGGGATCAGGGTTATCTGATTCGAATGCTCTAATATAAAGTATAAAATCGCTCGGCAGCGAGCATCCTTCGTTTGAACCATGACAGTTGATGAATTTAAAGCCAGTGTGGAGGCCGCGGATCAGCCGGATTCCGAACTAAATGACGTCCTCAAGGCGCTTTGGTACGATGCTAAAGGTGATTGGGAAAAAGCGCATGAGCTTTGCCAGAGCGCGGGTAGTCGGGAGGGTGATTGGGTACACGCTTATTTGCATCGAGTGGAAGGTGACTTGCCCAATGCGTCGTACTGGTACAGCCGGGCGAACCAGTCTCGTTTCGAGGGGTCACTTTCGGAAGAGTGGGAGTCGATTGTGGCCGCCTTGCTGAATCGGTAGTCGTGGCTACAGCTTACCTATCAAGCTGAAGAACAGCGACTAAACCCTAACGGTAACTGAAAAGGCTTCCGCTTTTCCGGGGCTGACTGTGTGCAGGCCGATCTTGGTTTCCGGGCTGTTGGGCGGCCCCATCCAGGGCTCGATACAGTAGAATGGAGCGGTGTCGGATTGAGTCCACGTGACGACAGCGTATTCAGGATCCGGTTTCTCATCCGTGCCGATTTCGATTTCGATTTTGGAATGATCTTCCAGACATTCGCAAAGGATCTTCGGGCTGGTTAGACCGTAATGTATACGGTCGACGAGCTCTGGATTGGCTAGCGATTCGACCGGCTTGTTCCCCGTGACGGGAAAGAGGCTTCCGTCCGCGGCGTGCCTGCAGGCTTTGCGGGCAGGAATTTCAATCTGGTAGGGCTTGCGGGAAGTGCTTTCGGTCCAGGGCAGATTGAAATAGAAATGATGGCCGGCCGACCAGGGGATGGGGACCTTGTCGTTGTTGCGAAGCCGAAACTCAACGGTTAGCGCCTTCTCTTCGAATCGATAGATTACTTCGAAATCGTAGTTGTAGGGATACACGTCCAATGCATTTTGATCGGGTAGAAAATGAGCGGCGAATCCGGTCTCGTCTATTCGGGTGATCTCAAATTGCCCTTGCCTCGCAATCCCATGCATCGGCATGGGTCGCTTGGTTCCCTCGGAGTCTTCCCAGAAATTGATCTCGCCCTGGTAGAAGGTACGGGCGGAGAAGGGAAACAAGATTGGGTTTCCACCGCGAGCCTTCACGACTTCACTCGCATCGGAGAGTTCCGGCCAGGTGATGATATCGCGAAAGGTGCCATCCGGATAGGTGATGTTCCAATTCATGAGACGGGCCCCCGCCTCGGGCCAGGCTAGGAAGGTCGATGCCCCCACCTGCCACCGTCGAATGCTGGATCCTAAGTAGTCGATTTCCTCCATTTGCGAAGTGCGGTTAAAAACCGATTTGGCCGAGAATGCGAAACGAAATTGTCGTTTCGGTCATATATTTGGATCTGCCGATGGGAATTCGGGAATTTGTTGCAACAAATATCAGTTGTTCAAGCGTTTGGAGCGTTGTACACATAATCACCTATCCTTGCTTTTTGATAATGAGTCAGACAAAATCGCTCACACTCTTGAAATGAAGTTTCGTTTTGCAGCTCTATTTATATCATCGATCTATTTCGTTTGCTTCGGCGTGTTTGCCCAAACGGAAGATTCGTCTTCAGAGGATGAGTCACCGCAGTCCGAGACCACAACGGAAAACTCCTCTGAAAGAAGGGTACAGGGTGATTCAGATCTAGCAGCCCCGATTGATCCGGAGAAAACGCTCTCCGTTTATGTCATTCCGGTCAAAGACGCGATCGGTGGGCCCACGCTATTCGCCATTCGGTCTGGAATCAAAGACGCCATTGAAAAGAATGCCTCCCTGGTGCTTTTGGAAATGGATACCCCGGGCGGAGAGTTGGGCGCGACCTTGGATATCATGAAAACGATCGACCGTTTCGAGGGCGGCACGGCTACTTTCATAAATGAAGAGGCGATTTCTGCAGGCGCAATCATCGCTTCGGTCACTCGGGACATTTACTTCAGTCCTAGAGCGACGATGGGGAGCTCGGAAGTCGTGACGGGTTCGGGTCAGAACGTAGACGACTCGATGAAGCGAAAAATCAATGCCTTTCTCACCTCGAAAGTAGACGCCTACATCGGCGAGTACCGTTACCGTAGTCAAGTTTTGGAGGCGATGATCGATCCCGATGTGGAGCTCGTTATCGATGGGGAAACCCTTTCAAAGGAGGGCAAGCTCCTGAATTTGAATGCCCGGACGGCCCATGAAACTTATGGAGACCCGCCACAGGCTTTAATTGGGGCGGGAATACATGACGACCTAGACTCCTTGATTGAATCGATAGCTGATGGAAGAGAAATTGTTCGGCACGATTTTGTGGCGACCTGGTCCTTAAATTTAGCGGCTCATTTAATGACTCTGAGCCCAGTGCTCTTGGGATTGGGAATATTGGCTTTGCTGGTGGAGTTCAAAACACCAGGGTTTGGAGTTTTCGGGGTCGCAGGGATCGCCTTGATTGCGATTGTGAATTTTGGACACAATGTTGCGGGGCTTTCTGGATACGAGGGCCTCATCATATTTGTGATTGGGGCGCTCCTTGTCTTTATCGAAGTGGTTTTCTTTCCGGGGGTCGTTTTTCTGGCGCTGCCAGGAATCATTATGATGTTGGGAGGCATTGTTTGGAGCATGGCCGACATGTGGCCGCAGGAGACTCCCGATTTCGACATTACATTCGACCTTTTTCTGACCCCTATCTACAATCTCCTTGGTGGAATCCTAATTGCGGTGGTCTTGTTCATGGCCTTGGCGCGGTTTTTGCCGAAATCGGTTTTTTGGGATAGAATGATACTCGCCGGGTCGGTGGAAGGAACCAGCCAAGGATTGGCCTCAATTCAAAGCGAACGACCGGTTGCTGGGGCTGAAGGAGTTGCCGTAACCGATCTTTTCCCGACGGGTGAGATCGAGATCGACGGACAGCGTTATGAAGCTCGAGTGGAAGTGGGTTCCGTCTCCAAGGGATCACGGATAAGAGTTTTGAGATCGGACGTGTTTGGGTACTTTATAGAGGAGGTGAAGGCATGATGACGATTGTTCTTCTTTTCCTCGCCGGCGTTGCCCTCATTGGTAGCGAAGTTTTCCTGCCCGGTGGAATTATTGGGGCGATCGGGGGGGCTTTAATGATCGGAGGAATTGCGGTATCCTACACTGAGTTTGGGGCGTTTGGCGCGTTTATCGCAACCATTGTAGCAATTACTTTAGTGGTTCTGGCACTCTTTTTTGAATTTAAAATACTGCCAAAAACCCCAATGGGGAAACAGTTGTTCATGTCAGGATCGATCGAAGATTCTACAACTTATTCAAAAGCAGGCGATGACGTTGTCGGTCAGACCTGTCGCACCGTTACCGCATTAGGTCCGACCGGCTTTGTGTTACTGAATGGGAAAAAGCTGGAAGCCGCATCCAAGTCTGGCTTCATTGAAAAAAACGAAGAAGTCAAAGTGACTGGAAAAGACAATTTTAGAATAATCGTATCCAAAATATAACGAAACTTAGCTCAATGAAATTCAATATGCCATACTCATTTGCCTTTATCGAAGGGCTCTCATTAATCGTCATTGTTCCGATCCTGCTCGTATTGTTGGTGTTAGGGTTCGTCGTCATCTCTTTTTTCAATACGTGGCTTAAGGCGATGCTAGCGAAAGCGCCGGTTGGTTTTCTCAATATTATCGCGATGAAATTGCGAGGAGTTCCCTACGGTTTAGTGGTGGACGCTAGAATAACAGCGGTCAAGGCGGGTGTTGATTTGTCCACAGACGATTTGGAAGCTCACTTCTTGGCGGGAGGAAATTTAATCCCGACGGTGCAAGCGATTATCGCAGCGATGAAAGCGGGCATTAGTTTGGACTTTTCCCGTGCCTGTGCGATCGATCTCGCTACGAAAGGCTCAGGTAAATCAGTGACGGATGCGGTCCGCACTTCTGTTGACCCGAAGGTGATAGATTGTCCCAGTCAAGATGGTCCTAAGAAGTCAATTGATGGGGTCGCCAAAGATGGTATCCAAGTGAAGGCGAAGGCTCGGGTTACGGTTCGGACAAACCTGGAACGGTTTGTTGGGGGGGCGAAAGAAGAGACCATTATCGCCCGTGTGGGAGAAGGAATCGTGACCACGATCGGTTCTGCGGATACCTATAAAGTTGTGTTGGAATCGCCTGACATGATTTCTAAGACTGTTCTAGGACGAGGATTGGATGTTGGTACGGCATTTGAAATCCTCTCTATCGATATCGCCGACGTTGACGTAGGAGCAAACGTAGGAGCTTCGTTGCAGGAGGCCCAAGCAGAGGCGAACAAAAATATGGCCCAGGCCCAAGCGGAAATCCGCCGTGCTGCTGCGGTGGCAGTCGAGCAGGAGATGAAGGCCCGGGTTCAGGAAATGAGAGCCAAAGTGGTTGAGGCAGAAGCTCAAGTCCCACTCGCCATGGCCGAAGCCTTTCGTAGTGGGAATTTGGGTATCATGGACTACTACAAAATGAAGAACATCGATGCAGACACTCAAATGCGAGGTTCCATTGCCAAGCCGGAAAAAGACGAGAGTGATGGCGAAATAAAAGGCTAGGTCCTTGAAACTCGATTAAATGGACACTTGGTTCTTAGATAATCTCGAAAAACTCGTTCCTATTGTCATTGCTTTGCTCTATTTCCTAGGAACGAGCAAGGCGAAGAAAAGCGCTGAAGCTGAGGGTGTGCCGGACCCGAAAGCCGACGAACGGGCTCGCAAGATTCAGGAGGAAATTCGTCGTAAGATTCTAGAACGGCAGCAACGGGGGAACGTGCCGATCGAACGGCAGGCACCTCCTGAGCTTCCAACGCTTGAAGATGCCCAGCCGTTGCCGCCAAATTTTGAAAGATCCTATCGAGAAGAAGCCGAGGTGGAGGTATTCCCCGGTCTAGAAAGTAATGTGCCACCGCCAGAACCGCGGCAGACGAACCCGTTGGATTTTTACGAAGAACAGCGAAAGGAAATCGAGGAGCAGGTTCGAAAAACCCGTGAATTTGCGGAAAGGGCTCGCTTGGCCGATGTCGGGACGGCCTATGCACGTCCGATGTCAAAGGAAGCTCGAAGCGATATGGACCGCATGCGGTATGCAAAGCTCTGGGATGACCTGGACGATCCGGAGTCACTTCGGCGAGCGATCGTGCTTAAAGAGATCCTCGATGTGCCTGTTGCGCTTAGGTAGTTTGAGGAAATTTGAAAGGCAGACACCGGAGTTTCCTATGTTTCGCTCGCGTTCCCTATGAAGATTGAAATGCTAGCGATTTGCGATGCGGCGACCGATTATCAAGGTCGGCTCAATGTACTAGGCGTTTTTGAGGGAATAGCCGCTCCTAAGACACCGGTTGTTAGAGACAGGTGCTGTATTGTGACTCGCCTCAGGTTTGCGAAAAATGAGGTGGGACCCCATCAGTTGAAAATCAGTCTACGCAACAGCAAAGGCGTACAACTGATGCCTGAAATGAAGGCGAATTTCTCAGTAAAGGTTCCGCCCAACCGGCCCTCTGTGGCAGTTAATATGGTTCTGAATCTCAACAAGTTGAAAATTGACGAGTTTGGAAACCATGAGATCGCTCTCTTTATGGATGAGTCTCTCCAGGGAACCGTTCCATTAACAGTGGCTCGCGCCATGAAAAAACAAGTTCGTGGGACGATGGATAATTGAGGGCTTTCCGGCTTTCGTTCTACCGCACTAGATTCGCTAGTTGTTCCTTCAGCGCTTCCGGCGATCGAGCGGGAAGTTGGCAGACAAAGTTTTCGCAGACATAGGCAGTCGGTCTGCCCTGGATGGCTTGAGCGCTCTGGATAAATGGAAGATGTCTCCCGAGAAACTCCTGGCTGGCGCCAGCGTCGGCGTGAAGAAGAAGGCGGTTTGGCAACAGGACTTCGCCAGCGATGGTTTTCATCGTTGTGCTGTCTTGGCTCTCTGCGACTACGATCTGTATCGGCTTTTTGATAACATAGAGGGCGGCGTCGAGCAGTGCGGTCATTCGGATGGGAGCTTCTGCGATGGAAGGAAGGAAAGACGATATCGACTGCTTTGCTTTATCCGAATAATCAGCTTTGTCAAAAAACTGTCCGAGGCGAGCGAGGTTTTTCACGCTTGTCGAATTCGCGCTGGGAATGGCGCCGTCAAAACCATCCTTGGATTGGTTGAAAACGATATCCTCACTGGCTTTAAATCCAAAGAAGCCGCCATTCTTCTTGTCGTAAAATAATGCAATCTGAGTTTTTTGCAGTGTGTTAGCCCATTCAAGCCATTGAGGATCCGCGGTGGCTTCGTACAGGTCGACCAAGCCTTCAATTAGGTAAGCGTAGTCATCGGAAAATGCTTCCACAGTGGAGGGGGCGTTCCGATACAGTCGTATGAGCTGTCCGTTTTCGGCGTTGAAGAGATTCGACTTTATGAAGTGGGCTGCTTCGGTCGCTACTCGGGCGTATTTAGGTTTGCCCAAGGTCTGGGCAGCTTGAGACAGCGCGGATATGGCGAGACCGTTCCAAGACGTTATAATTTTGTCATCGAGGTGCGGGCGAGGTCGCTCGGCTCGAGCATTGAAAAGCGTTGTTTTTATGAGATCGAGTTTCGTCTCGATCTCGGGTTCAGAGAGCTGAAATTCGCTTGCCAGATCAGCAATGGATTTCTCAATACGAAGCGTGTTGTAGCCTTCAACTTCTGCGGTATTGAAAGGACCGCTCGGAGCATTTCCGTTTTCGCTGAGCGTATAGTAGGAATGGGCGATGGAAGCCAAGTGGTCATCGTTTAGGGCAGCGTTGAGTTCCTCAGTACTCCATACATAGAATGCGCCTTCCCGTTTTACCTGGGCGTCACTGGATTCGTAACTCTCCGCGTCTTCTGCGCTGAAAAAGGCTCCTTTTGCGTGACGCATGTCGCGGAGGAGGTATTCGCAAGTATTGATAATCACTTCACGGTATTTGTCGTCACGTGTACTCTTCCAGGCATCCACAAAAGCCTTTATCAAAGTAGCCTGATCGTAGAGCATTTTTTCGTAGTGAGGAAGCTTCCATTCCCCGTCGACCGTGTAGCGATGAAATCCCCCTCCAATGTGATCCTGAATACCGCCTGTCATGATGGCGTTCAGTGAAGCCAAAGCCATTTGTTTGGCTTCCTCTCGTTGAATGTCGCTGATTTCCTTCACTACGCTGGCTTTGAGCAAAAAGGAGAGGTTGGCGGCGCTGGGGAAATTGGGGCCGGCTCCAAAAGCCCCCGTATATTCAATGAAAGCGTTTTGGAATGACTCGATCGCCGCAGAGACAAAGCCTATTTCGATTTCTCCATTGGTATCGCTTGTTGATTGGGAAGCGAAGTCGTTGAGCGCTTTGACCATTTGCTCGCTTCGCTCGATCACACTAGCCTGATCCGTCCTCCACATATCCTGAATACGGGTAAGAAGTTCGGGAAATGTGGCTCCTTGTGTTCCTCTACTCCGGTCTGGCGGAAAATAGGTGCCGCCAAAAAAGGGTTTACGGTCTGGGGTGAGCCAAACGTTGAGGGGCCAACCTCCACTGCCGGTCAATTGCTGGACAAAGTTCATGTAAACACCGTCAACGTCGGGCCGTTCTTCTCGGTCGACTTTTATACAAACGAAATGCTCATTGAGGTAGGCGGCGATTTCGGGGTTGGAAAACGACTCGCGATTCATCACATGACACCAGTGGCAAGTGGAGTAGCCGATTGAGAGGAGGACGACTTTTTCTTCCGCTTTCGCTTTTTCGAACGCCTCGTCACCCCAGGGAAACCAGTCTACTGGGTTGTAGGCGTGTTGCTGCAGGTAGGGCGATTGTTCTGACAGGAGCCGATTGGGGTTGGCGTTAGACGGGGTGGTTTCCGCTGAGACCCATTGATGACCGCTGAGTGTGAGAGCGGAAAATACCATGAAATAAGGGATGTTGCGGACTGGCACTAAACTAGAGACAGGCTTAGCGAGAGAGCGTTCAAGCTTATTTGCTGGCGATGTCGTGAGGCCAGGAAGAAGCAGGATGCCCTTTCCTGCTCGCTTTAGAGATGGAAAAATCTGCCTATCAATGGATTGCGGCTTGCTAGAGCGGGATAAATAAAGTGGCTTTGTTAAGCGATTTACCTACCAGGAATCGACCTGGAAGGAGGCGCGATGCTTGAAGAAAACCCAATTGCACAATCCCCCGGTTTGAGACACCCTCAATGCTGAATCCTCCATATCGAATTAAGTGTTTAACTATTAGGAACTTGTTGGCTGGAATCTGATGCTAAGGTCGCTTTCATGTTATGAGAAATCTTCGGGTTCGGTTTTTTATCGAGCTACTAAGAAAGAGCTAATCCTCTTTCTGTTCTCTGCGTTTCTGTTTTTGCTTGGGTGCTATCGAATGTCCGCTGCGGGATTGCCTGAGATGGATGAAAACGTGTCGAGTTTTCTTGTGGGGGCCCTGTTGGCATCGGGCGGTTTTTTTCTGAGCTGGTTCAATGGAAAGCGTTGGATGTGGCTCATGATTGGAGTAGCGGTCGTGGGTCGACTTTTGTTTCTGCCACTGCCCGCTTCTGAAGATCTGGTCCGGAGAATGTGGGAGGGTGAAGTTCTGGATTCGAATTTCAATCCGTACCAGGTTACGCCGGGAGCCCCGGAGTTGGAATTGCTGCGAGGCGATGCATGGGAACGGATAAGGGATAAAGATGAGGTATCAAGCCAGCCACCTTTGAGCCTAGCTATATTTAGACTCCTGTATGGAATGGGCTTTAATGAGTGGGGTATCAAAACGATACTTGTCGTAGTAGATATTTGGATATGCATTATTCTGGCAATGCGCTACGGCTCTCAGAAAGCTGCCCTGTACGGGTGGAATCCTTTGGTAGCGTTTTCGGTAGCTGGGGAAGGGCATATGGAAAGTCTGATGCTCCTGCCCGCCCTGGGAGGCTTCCTCATTTGGGAGGCTTGGGTTGACCGCAAAGGGGGTGCGGTCATTATCAGCACCAACGGAGGATTGAGTGGCGGACCTGGTCAAATGGTTAGCTTCGCGGCACTCTTGATGGGACTCGCCGCAGCCATGAATCTCGTATTTCTGCCTATCGTCATTTGGATGTTTTGGCACGTGCTAGTAAAGTCGGGTATCAAAACGGGAATAGCCATTTTGCTTGTGGGCTTAATCCCATTGCTGGCTTTCAATGGTTGGGGCTCGGTATCGTTGAATACAGACTTGAAGATGATCTCGCCCTTTTCAGCGAGCGTCTTCGCCGATACCTTGTCACTCGTTCCGGGAACCTTGAGTCGGATAGGCGTTGGACTGAGTCCCGAATTTTTCTTCTGGCTCGTTGTTGTGTTATCCTTGTTGTTGGTATTCCGAAACTCGAGTATGGAGCGATTCGCGAATCTCTATATTGGAACCTATCTCGTCTTCGCAGTAGCGGTTTACCCGTCGAGCTTTTTGTGGATGGCCCCCTTTGCTCTAGGAACGATGCACTTGGGTTTTCGTTTGGTTTCATTGTCCGCATTTATTTATTACGCAGCTTTTCTTGGAGGAGAGGGGCCGGTGGCCCTTGGCGCGTGGCACAGCGCCGTATTGTGGGTACCCTTTCTGATCGGCATCCTTTGGTACGCGTTCACCCGCCGTTCGAAGAGCAGTGGATTTTATGTTCGTTCCTACTAGGGCGATTCTCATGTACAAGGCGCCCGAATTGGGGCGCGTAAAAACGAGACTCGCAAAAAGTGTCGGCGATTCGGCAGCCTTGGAGCTCTATCGGTGGATGGGGCAGCGGCAACTGAGTGAGGTTCCAGCTGAATGGGAGCTGGAGACTCGGTTTTCGCCGGATAGCAGTGAATCAGTAATGAGAGAGTGGCTCGGTTCTCGAACGCTTCTGAGGCCGCAGGGCGGAGGAGATTTGGGGGATCGTATGATGCGAGCCGCTCGATCGTGTTTGGGGAACGGCGTTGAGCAAAAGACTATTTTTCTGGGAGCAGACTGCCTCGGACTTGACGAGTCAGCTTTGAAGAAGGCCGCTTTGTCATTGGATAACGCTGACTTCGTTTTGGGCCCCGCATCGGATGGAGGATACTATTTACTAGGCATCAAGTCCTTTGAATCTTCAATATTCCATGGAATCAATTGGGGAAGTCCGTCTGTCCTAAAAGAAACCATCGATCGAATACGGTCGCTGGACAAAGCGATGGAACTGTTGGAACAACGCGTAGACGTGGATGATTGGAAGGATCTGGTAAGCCAGCGCAAATTTGTGGATCCAGATCTCTGGCAGCGCTTGGCACTCCCGGAAACTTAATATGGTTTTGATAACCTAGTAATCATCGACAGTTCTCAGCTGGATACTGTCGATGACTCGATCGCTTGCGAGGGTATCTGAGACGAGGACTATTTTATCTCCGGGCTTCAAGTATCCGCGTGTTACTAGAACCTTCATGGCCCGAGCCACGGTGGCTTCCGGTTCGGTACAGAAAATCATCTGAAAGGGTACAACACCGTGATGGAGGCGTAGTTTTCGAACCGTATTGATTGAATTGGTAAACGCGAATATCGGAGAGGTTCGTGGTCGTTGAGCGGATACTCCACGAGCCATGGAACCGCTTCGCGTGAAACATAGAATCGCAACCGCATCCAATTCGTTGGCCATGATTACAGCCGAATGTTGGATACGGGCTTTGTCAGTGGTGAGGCTAAGTTCCTGGGCAAAATTGAATTTCTTTCCGTCCTGGTCAATCGCTTTGGATATTTTCGTAAGCGCTTCCACGCACTGGATCGGGTATTTGCCAATTGTGGTCTCACCGGAAAGCATGACGCAGTCGGCCTCTTCTTCGATGGCGATGGCTACGTCAGATACCTCAGCTCGAGTCGGAATCGGATTGGAAATCATCGATTCAAGCATATGGGTTGCAATGATGACCGGCTTGCCCAAGCGAAGGCAGGACTTCACGGCATTGTGCTGGATAATGGGCAGAGTCTCAAACGGGCACTCGATGCCTAAGTCACCGCGAGCGACCATGAGGCCGTCAGATTCTCCGATGATCCCTTCCAAGTTGGTAATTGCTGATTGGTCCTCAATTTTGGCGATAATGCGGGCGTCGTGGCCCCCATTCTCATCGAGAAATCCTCGGAGGATTCTTATGTCGTTTTCCTCACGCACGAACGAAAGGGCAAAAAGATCGACGCCCTCCTCGATCCCCACCAAGGCATCTCCTTGGTCCTTTTCGGTGATGGGAGGCAAGTCGACTTTGACTCCGGGCAGGTTGATGTGTCGCCGACTGTGGAGCTCGCCCGGAATGACTACTTTGCAGCGAATTCGCTGGGCGTTCTTCTCAAGTACCTCAAGACGGATGAGCCCGTTGTCTACGAGAATATCGCCGCCAACTTCAATCCCTCTGGCGAGATTGGGGTAGTTGACGCTGACCGAGCGAACGTCCTCAGACAATGGAGCATCGGGCGAAACGATGAAATCGAAGAGCTGGCCGACTTCGAGCACGATCGGCTTCTCGACTACTCCGGTGCGAATCTCCGGGCCTTTGATATCCATCATGATGGAGAGGGGGCGTCCTATTTTTTCGCCGATATTTCGAATGCGACGGCACACCGTACGCACATAGTCGTGGTTCGCATGAGCCATGTTGATGCGACACACATCGACAAAGTGAACCGACATCAAGGTCTCGAGCATCGCTTCGCTATCGGTAGAGGGACCGATGGTGAAGACGATCTTTGTACGTCTCGCTCTTCGTGTTGGATTTTGAGTCATAGCAATTTAATTTGTGGTCCTAAACAAGCGAATGGAGGGACAACCTGTCGAGAAACGAGTCGCGCAAGCAGATGCGCAATGATTAAACCAAACGAAGTGCGGAGCCTTCGCCAGCTTCGATCGTGTCGATCCGATAGGAGGATCGCTGTCTCAAACCGGAAAATACGTTCTGGATAGCGTCGGCGCTGTTGCAGTCCCGGCTCAAGTGGGCGAGGAAAACCTGGCTCCATCTTGGGCTGTCAATCGATTCGAGCAAATCGCAAGCCGCCCGATTGGAAAGGTGGCCATGCCGTCCACTGATGCGCTGCTTGATGGACCAAGGGCGTTTTTCGTCCCGCTCGAGCAGTTGCGGGCAGTAGTTGGATTCGACGATGAGCGTATCAACATCTCGAATGCGCTCGGCAATACCGACTGGCGCAAACCCAAGATCGGTTAGCCAAGCGAGACTGCGGATGGGGGAAAACAGGTCGTCGCCACGGCCGCTCTTGAATTTGAACCCGACGGGATCGTGGGCATCGTGCGGCACCGAAAAGCTTTCAATGGTCAGATCTCGAAATTCGAATGTCGATCCGGTGTTGAAGATCTTCCAGTCAGGCTTGTGCTTCAGTTTTGGCTGGACGGCTTTAGCGGTCATGATATTGGCGAATACGACCGGATTGAATTTCTTGGCGAATGTAGAAATACCCGCGGTATGATCGCTGTGTTCGTGGGTGATGAAAATGGCGTCGATCTCTTCTGGTCGGACGCCGCGATCCTCGAGCATGCCGCAGATACGTTTGCAGCTGAAACCAGCATCTACGAGGACTTTGCAGTTTTCCGTAATCAAGAGGCCGCTATTGCCGGAACTGCTACTGCCGAGGATAGAGAACTGCATGGACATCGAGCAACACAATGAACGGGGAAGTTTGAAGAACTCAAATGGGAAATCGAGTGGGCACCAAAATTTGTTCGAAATTGGGATTCGTTGAATAGCGAAATTGCTGCTTATGAGTTCTGCTTTCGCAATCGTTCTCTGCGCTGGACGAAGAAGTAGATGATCGCTCCGAGCAGCTGGGTAAATATGATGACGAGCACCCAGATCAGTTTGTTGTTTCCCTCGTCCGATTCGTGTTTGATGCAATCGACCAGCATCCAGATCCAAAAAGCGAGGAGGGAGAAACCCACGATTCCCATGCACATAAAAAGGAAAACCGGGAGTACTAGTGAAATGTCTTGGGCGGAGGATTCCATGGGATATGTTTTTGTTCGGAAGCTGGGAGGGAGTGGCTATTCTGGGTTTACAGGAGGAGCTTCGGTAATTTCTTTCTTTCGAGGGATATTTCAAGGCAAAGAACGAGGGAAAGGGTGGCGAGAGCGCGATGAAAGCTGCTCGATGCGGTACGGAATCCATCTAGGTCGTTGCTTCCGAATTAAAGGCAGTGCTTGCCTTTTTTTTTTCGGGGTATCTAGTGGCGGATTGCTAATTTCGGATCGTGGCGGGTTTGGCAGATTGCTGGCGGATGTGCGACGATTTTGGGGGTGAGAGCCGCCATTGGGGCAGTTGGGGCACTGAATCGACTGTTCAACCGACTGATTGCATTCTGTAAGCCCATGTCCACCAAAGATAAACCAAAAATGTATCTGCATAAGACGGAAGCCGAGTCAGAGGCTCCGATCGCGCGTACGTACGATGCTTCGTTTCGTCCCTCGGAGGAATATCGGGACTCGATGCCAGACATTTTGGATTCGGTGGAGTCGATGCAGGGGGCGTCTGTTCCGATCCAGCAAGTAGGCGTCTCCAACTTTCGTTTGCCGCTGAAGTACCGGCGGCTTGATGGATCGGTAGTTGAACTCGAAACGAGTGTAGTAGGGACCGTTTCCTTGGAAGCGAGTCTCAAAGGGATCAACATGTCCCGTATCATGCGTTCTTTCTACGAGCATAAGGATGAGGCGTTCACTTTAGATACGATCAAGCAGGTGCTAGATAATTTTCGGGAAAAGGTGGGGAGTCTGGATGCTCGTGTGGCATTGCGGTTCAACTACCCGATCGCCCAGGAAAGTTTGAGAAGCGGTCTGAGTGGGTACCAGTACTATCAAAGCGCTTTGGAGGGCCGCATCTCGAAAACTGGCGTAATCGAGAAACGAATCATTTTCGACTTCATCTATTCTTCGGCCTGTCCCTGTTCGGCTGAGTTAGCGGAACATGCTCGTGATACGCGGAACGCTTATTCGATTCCACACTCCCAGCGAAGCAAGGCGCGGATTTGGGTTATGCTGGCGGACGGGGCGGATTTGTCATTAGAGGAAATTCAAGGGCACTGTGTAAATGGGCTCAAGACGGAGACTCAGGTCATGGTCAAGCGAGAGGATGAGCAAGCCTTTGCCGAGCTGAATGGGGCTTACATAAAATTCGTCGAGGACGCGGCGAGGTCGATTTTCAAGGAGCTGAACACGGACGCACGGATCTCCGACTTCCAGATCGCTTGTTCGCACCTGGAGTCGCTGCATTCGCATGACGCCGTTTCTGTAATCTGCAAAGGGGTTGATGGGGGCTATCAGGCGGATTTCTCGGATTTCAACGATTTGATCTGCTAGCGGTCCTAGCGAAACGCCCCTTTTTCGGGGAGACGACAACAATGAGTTGCGGACTTCCGCTGATTCCTCCACTTTAACTAGTCCAATAATTTGCACAATGTCACTGACGACGATTGAAACGCCGTTTTCAGAAACGGAAATTGAAACCGAGGCGGAGCGTTTGCTCGCCAAGCTCATGCACGTAGAGTGCGACTCTCGGCACTCGTGGAATATTGACACCTGCCGCTCGATTGCGCCGCTGACCTTGGAGATCAACGCCCTCAAAAAGGAAAAGGACGCAGTGATTTTGGCCCATTCCTATGTGGAGCCGGAGATTGTCTATGGGGTGGCAGACTATTCTGGTGATTCGTATTTTCTCTCGATGAAGGCGAAAGAAGCGAACGCCCGTCGAATCGTCTTTTCGGGGGTGGTGTTTATGGCGGAGACGGCAAAAATATTGTCTCCCGCGGCCGAGGTTCTCGTTCCTGATCGGAACTCCGGTTGCTCTTTAGCAGATTCACTGACCGGTGAGCAGCTGCGAGAATTGAAAGCGGCCTATCCCGAAGCGGGAGTGGTCTGCTACATTAATAGCACCGCAGAGGTGAAAGCCGAGTGTGATGTTTGTGTGACGTCGAGCAACGTTTACAAGATTGTCGCGGCTATGCCGCAAAAGCAGATTCTTTTCGTTCCCGATCGTCTAATGGC
>Ga0181568_10001976_pt1 | contig 18656 bp, 11 predicted proteins | sample 101ome_20_FD_133758 | JGI IMG/M metagenome (GOLD analysis project Ga0181568, IMG submission 133758) | Coastal salt marsh microbial communities from the Groves Creek Marsh, Skidaway Island, Georgia - 101404AT metaG (megahit assembly) | ecosystem: Environmental > Aquatic > Marine > Intertidal...
AGTTTCTAATGTAGTTGCTGTAGCTGCATTACCACTAGTATCTTGATCACCTATTGTATTTACACCTGGTAAATCAATATCGGTACTACCATTAAATGATACTCCACCAATTGTTCTAGCAGTTTCTAATGTAGTTGCTGTAGCTGCATTACCACTAGTATCTTGATCACCTATTGTATTTACACCTGGTAAATCAATATCAGTACTACCATTAAATGATACTCCACCAATATTTCTAGCAGTCGCTAAAGTTGTTGCTGTAGCTGCATTACCACTAGTATCTTGATCACCTATTGTATTTACACCTGGTAAATCAATATCAGTACTACCATTAAATGATACTCCACCAATATTTCTAGCAGTTTCTAATGTAGTTGCTGTAGCTGCATTACCATTAGTATCTTGATCACCTATTGTATTTACACCTGGTAAATCAATATCAGTACTACCATTAAATGATACTCCACCAATATTTCTAGCAGTTTGTAATACTGTTGCAGTTGCTGCATTTCCTGATGTATTTTGATTACCTGCTATATTTACACCTGGTAAATTAATATTAGCACTTCCATCAAAAGAAACACCACCAATTGTTCTTGATGTTTGTAATGCTGTTGCAGTTACTGCATTTCCAGTTGAATTACCTGTACCACCATTAGATACACCTAATATTCCTGATATTCCTGATAATGTTGAAAAATCTATATAATTTAATGTAGCTGATCCTGAAACATCTGAAGAACCATCAAAACCTACTGACCATGATATATCTCCTGTCGCTTGTATTGTTCTGGAATTCAATAATCTTGTTGATGTTGCTGAATTTCCTGTTAATGATCCAGATACATTATTACATATTATATCATTTATTAACAAATCTCCTCTATTTATTGTTAAATTACCTGTAGATGATCCTGTAAATGTACCAGTACCCATTATAAATTTATCTTCACTTTCATCAAAACCAATAAATGCGTTATCTTCATTATTTGAGGTATTTCTTAATATTACTATACCACTATCATTTGCGATAGGAGTATCTTGTCTACCATTTCCTAATTCCATTAATGTATCTTTCATTGTAGAATTATCTGTATTAATAGTAGTAGTAGTTCCATTAACAGTTAAATTACCACTTATAATAAGTCCAGAATTATGTACATGTTGAATAGTAACATCACTATCATCTCCAAATTTAATACTTCCACCATCTTGTTTTAAATATATATCACCAGAACCATCATTACCTACATAAATACTATCATTTACATATATATCCTCTCCTACTTTTAATTCTAATGATACACCTGCACCACCATTCACTATTAATGCACCTGATGATAAATTATCATTTACAGGTGTATTATTAGTTATTTTTAAATTTCCACTTAAATTTACTTCATTTGTTCCTGTTTGTGTAATTCCTTGATTTATTATTTCTAAATTATTATTACTCACTATTAAACCATCATTCGCTTTTAATAAATTATTAAAATTAAAAAAACCATTATTATTTATACTAAAATTACTATTATTATTTTGATCTGTATTTATTGTTAATATTTTATTAGAATCATATTGTACTTTTAAATTATTAGTGATATCCATACCAGAATTAGCATTTATATGGTTTGAAAAATTAAAAACTCCTGAACTAGTATTATTTATAAAAGTTGTATTATTATTTTCATCTACATTTATTCCTAAAAAATCACTATTATTATTTGCTATTTTTAATTGATATGTATCAGTATTATTTAAAATATGTAAAGTTGAATTAGGTGTTTCAGTACCAATACCGACTTTATTTAAGTTTGCACTGACTGTAAATGTTGATACATTTGATTCTGTATCTCCCAAATTTGTATCTACTCTTATTCCTTGTCTAAATACTGCATCATTATTTACTGTAATATTATCAAAATTTGGATCAGTTATCTTAATATCCTCTGTAATTACAGTTTGTGCTTCTAAATATTTAAAATAATAACTTGATTGAGGAACTTCAGACATTATTAAATTATTTAGATATATTTTTAAAATATATATTTAAATAATATTCAAAAAAACATTATTATTTTTATTTTTATACATCAAAATATATATAATTTTCTTATTATTAACATCAATAAAAATTTAGCATTAAATATTAGTGTTAGTTTAATAATAAAATATGAAAATTTAAATAATTTGTATAAATGTTCAGATTTATGTTTATAATATCTTTCAATAATTTGATCTTTATTTTTTATTTTTATATATATAAACATTGATAAACCTATTATAAATAATAAAAACACTTCTATTATATTCTCATTATTATTTTTCATTTATTTTTATCAATATTATTATTTAATTAACAATATATCTTTTGTTTCTGTTATTTTCTCATTTTCATCAATAGATATATCAAAATCGAATTTAAGATCTTCATCAGTACAATTATTATTTATTTCTTCTTCTAGTAATTTCTTATTATCATTTATATTCATTAATTTTTCTTCATCTATCATTATCTCTGTATCACCTGTACCACATGGTGGTATTTGACCTAGCATTATATTTGCACTTACACCTGTTATTTTATCATAATCACCAAATATACCAGCTTTTATAATCATATCAGATGTTTCTTCAAAAGAGCATTTTGCGAAAGGTCCAATATCACTTCTATTAATACCATGTCTTGAAATTGATAATAAACCACCTTTATTTGTCATAGTGTCTACTAATAATGATACATGTCTATAATTTACACCAACTTCTTTAAGTACTTCATTAAGTTCATTAAGTAATACTTGGCGAGCAGCTTCAATACCGAATATTTCATAAACTTCATTTACATCATTTGATATAGTTCTTGTATAATCTATATTTGGTTGTGATAATATATCTGCTAAATTATTTCCATTTGTATTCATATACCATTCTGTAAATTTACTAAATTTATTATTATATTTATCATATTTTAAACCTTTATCTTCCAATAAAATTACTTTTTTTATTCCTTTTACACCTTTTATTATTATATTATCTATTATATTTTGTTCTAATGCTTTTAATTCTGTGATCATATCAGATGAGTCTTTATTTTCTAATAATCTTATTCTAAATATTAATTTATTTGCATTATCATCACTATAATAACATTTTACATTTTTTTCATAATATTTATATATAGTTTGATGTACATCATGCATAGTTACACCGAGATCAAACATTTTATTTTGATTAAATTCAAATCTTAATAACCATGGTGATTCTTTTTCGCAGTCATCATCTTGTTCTTCAAATTGTTTGTAAATTTGAATAAATTCTTTATCATCACCTATAGTTGTCTCGCTATCTTCAGGATCATAATATATAGTAGATGAAGTTACTATATCTCTTATATATGTAGTTTCTAATGAATTTAAAAGTTGTTTACATTTATTTCTATCTTGATTTATACCTTCTTTTATATAGACTTTTGTTGAAGGTCCTTTAATATTTTTACTTATACTTAATAACTCTACTACACGAGGTACACCGCGAACTGTTTGAGATGCTGAAGATACTCCTGCAGAGTGGAATGTATTCAATACAAGTTGTGTACAAGGCTCTCCCAAGGATTGTGCTGCTACTACTCCTACCATCTCGCTTGGGTGTGCTATACTATTCAAAAATTTCATTTTTATTTCCTCTATTATATAATCAAATGATAACTTATTCAATCTATATCTATATATTGTCTGTTTTGGTGATAAATACATATTTATCAGTATATTAAATAATTTGTTTCCTTTATTATTCTTATTTAAATATAATTCATTATTTAGTTTTTTAATATTATTTAATACATATAATGGTTCTAAATCTGATAATGTTTTCTTTTTATGAAATGTATTTATTGCATTATTTATTATTCTTTTTAATGATACTGGATATAATACTGATTTCTCATAATTATTATTAAACATTTCAGTTAAAATAAATTCTCTATCATTTAAAATTTGTTTATAATGTTCAAAACATTTATTTTCCCATTTAGTATCATTTGTTAATTTAGTAAATACTGATTTTTTAAATAAATTTTTTACACAATCATCAATTCTAAATAGGTATGCTTCTTCTAATTCTCCTTCATTCATATCTACAAATTCTAATTTCTGATTCTCTAATCTTATTGCATTTATACCATCTTCTCCGTACAAAAACTGAATTATTGACCCTTTTGCGTTTCTTACTGTTAAATCATATGATATTTTACAATCTTCCATTGATTTTATTAATCTTCTTTGAATATAACCAATTTCAGCAGTTTTTACAGCAGTATCAATAAGACCTTCACGACCACCCATTGCATGAAAATAGAATTCTTGTGGAGTTAATCCATTAACAAATGAATTTTCTACAAAACCTCTACATTCTGGACCATCGTCGTATTTTGTATAATGTGGTAATGTTCTATCGTTATATCCATCTGATATTCTTCTCCCATCCACATTTTGTTGTCCTAAGCTTGATATCATTTGCGCTATATTCAATGGTTTCCCTTTCGCTCCCGATTTTATCATATTTATCATTCTATTATCATCTTTTATTGTACTTAAAGCTTTTTTACCAATATCTTTAATAGCATTATTAAGTAAAGTATTAACTTCATTTTCGAAATTATTTTTATTAGAATCGAAAGAGTTATTTTCAAATTCGTTTTTATGAATTTTTTTAATAATTTCATAAACTTTCTTTTTCATATTTAATAATATATCGTCCATTGAATTATTTATTTTTTTTGATACTAATAAATCTGATATTCCAACACTAAAACCACTTTGAACTAACCAATCACAAATTAATTTTTGAGTATTATCAAATAAATGTCTTGCTTCATTCTCATTTATATCATTATAAATTACATGAACTAAGCCATTTGTTCTATCTTGATATATTTTTTTATCAAATACTCCTTGTTTAATATCACCATTAATAATTTTAATTAAATTTTGTTTATCATCTTTTTTTTCATCAGGATCATATTGACTATTTCCATTAGTTATATTAATACTTTTTGGAAGTATTTGAGATAATAATTTTCTTCCTGACCATTTTTTTATATTATTTTCTTTTATATCTGATTCTGGTACATCTCCTAAAAATTTTGTATTAGTCATTAGTAAATTAAATAGATCTTTCTCATTTATTGTTATATTATCTTTTGTTAATCTATATAATCCTAAAGTAACATCTTGTACAACTGATATAATAGGTTTAGATTGTCTAGGAGTAATTATTTGTAGAGTAACATTAGATAACATTTTTAATTCATTAGCAGTTTGAATACATTGTGGTAAATGAAGATTCATTTCATCACCATCATAATCAGCATTATAAGAAGGAGTAACAGCGGGATTTAAACGAAATGTATCATAAGGCATAACATGAACAATATGAGACATCATAGACATTTTGTGAAGAGAAGGTTGTCGGTTAAATAGAACAATATCACCATTCATTACATGACGATCAACAACATCACCTATTTCAATATTAAGTTTATCTAAATCAATACCTTTTAATCGTATTGTACGCATATTTTCATTAGCTTTTCTTATATACTTAGCACCTGGATAATTATCAGGACCATTCTTAATTAGTTTTAACATTTTTTCACGATTATATTCAGTTATCTTTTCAGGATATGTTAAATTCATTGCAATTTTTATAGGGACTCCTAATTCATTTATTGAAATTGAGGGATCTGGAGTAATTACACTTCTTGCTGAAAAATCTACTCTCTTTCCCATTAAATTTCCTCTTACTCTTCCCTCTTTCGATTTTAATCTCTCTGTTAATGATCTTAATGGTCTACCACTTCTTTGTTTTGATGCATATACATTTGGTATTTTATTATCAAAAAATGTAGATAAATGATATTGTAATAAAATTGTCCATCTATCAATTATTTCTGGACTTGAGTTTTTCTCTATTTTTTCTTTAAGTGCATTATTAGTTTTAACAATGTCACATAATTTATGAGTGAGATCATCATGACAACGTTGACCAGTATCATTTGTAACAGATTGGCGAACAGAAGGAGGACATACAGGAAATACTGAACAAATTAAATTTTCAGGTCTATTAATATTTTTTGGAAATCCTAATATTTCACTATCTTCATCTGATATACGAGTTAATATTTTTAATACATCATTTGCTAAATAGGTCTCTATTACTCTTTCTACTACTTCTTCTTCTTTTGTTGACTCTTTCTCTTTCCATTCCAAAATTATTTTACCTATATTATCTTTTGTTATTTTATCTGGCTGTTTCGCTCCACAACCATTATTATTTATTTCTTCTCCTTCTATCATTGTTACTTTACCACATCTCTTTATCTTATTCTTTGAACATAACTTATAAATTGTATCAAACTTTTTCTGTCTTGATATATTCTTTTTTAATATTTTTTGAATTTCTTTTGATTCTTTATCAATTAATAATTTAGAACATTTAAAACACACACATTTTAATAATTTTTTAAGAGTATCGAAAAAATGTATATAAAATAATGGTTTAGCTAGAACAATATGTCCAAAATGTCCTGGACAGAATGTATTTTTTTGTTCACATGTTGTACATATTTTTCTATGATCAGTTACACCCATTCTTGGATCAAATAGGCCTCCATGAATTGGTTCACTTCCTGCATAAGTATCAGTTGTTAAGATTTCTGCAACAGATCTTTTCATTATCTCATCTGCACTCATCACTGAGAATTGTACTCCATTTATTACGTCTACATTTTGTTCATAGGATAATTCTTTATAAATAGACATTTTATTAAACTAAATATATTTATTTATATTCTTTTATATAAAATTTTATATTTATTATAAAAATTATTTTCAAATTTTATTTTATTTATTCTTATCTTTATATTTATTTTATTTATGATATTATTCTAACTGATACCATATGATGATTTGTTAATGTTCCTGTATCTTCTTGTATTAAATCATATAATCCAGGTATAATATTTTCAAAACCTAAGTGTCCATTATTCATTTTTATTATCTCATTACACCATCTTCCTAATAATTCAAATAATGCATCTTGTGAATATTTATAATCTATTGTTTCATCATAATTTGTTGTATTATATATTCTTAAAAATGATGGTTTTATTTCATTTTCTTGAAGATTTCCTTGTTGTCTACAATTTGTATCTCTTGCTTCTATATTTGCTATATATTCTTCATTTATTGTTATTGTTGATAATGATTTATCTGAATTTGCTAATAATTTTTTATAATAATCTTCTCTTTTCTTTATTTTATTTTTCAAAATATAGATATTCTCTATTATAGCATCTATTATTTGTATTACATTTAATCTATTATTATCTTCTATCTTATATGGTAAAAATGTTGAATATTCACTTCCTTCTCCATTTGTTAATGTATAATCATTAAATAATAAATTATTATTATATTTATATTTATCTGATAATTTTTTATTACTATTTAAATTAATATTATTGAATCTACCATTATTTTCTAAACATTTTATAGTTTTATTTAAATTATTTACATTTAAATTTAAATTTGTTTCAGGGTCTATTTTATTTATAGATACTAAATTGTGTTGTGTAATATTTAAATTAAAATTATTTATATCATATAAACCTGGTAATATCTTCTCTTTACCTAAATGATTAAAATTTAATTTTGTAAATTCATTTAACATAATTCCAAAAAAACTAAATAAACCACTTTCTGAATATTGATTTTCTATTTCATTATTATTATTTATATTTAAAATTAACGATCTTAAAAAAAAATTATTATTATCTTGTATTAAACTATTTATTTTTAATGTATCATTTAATCTAGCCTCTTTAGCTATTAAATTTGCTTTCAAATTATTATTTTCATTTGTATAATTATTAATTATTATATTTAAATTTTTTTGTGATGTTATATACAAATTATTTAATTTCTGATTTGTAAACATCATTAAAGAATTATTATTTTGTAATGAAAAACTTAATATATTTTCAACTAATACTATATTTTTAAAAATATTATTTCCATCTACATCTGTTGTGTTTTCTATTGCTGCTTTTAAATTATTAATTGTATTACTTAATGATAAAGGGTCTTCTTTAAATTTTATTTCTATATAATCTCCATTTCTTATTATTTTATAAGGAACATTTGGAAATAATGTTAAATTATTTGTTGGATCATCTATTAAAATATATTTTATTATATATTTATTAGTATTTATTAGTAAATATCTATGATTATTCACATTAACATCAAGATCACCTTGATCAATTATATTATTTATTAATAATGTGATTCTTTTTTCTTTAGTATTTAATAAATTTAATTCCGAATTATTAAAACTATTATTATATAGTTCTTTAATATTTTTTATTTCTGTAATTATGCTATTTCTTAAGAATTTCAATTTATAATATGGTACTTGTGTTGTATTTAAAAATTTATTAAAACTTTTTATTTGTGTCAAATTTTTTATTAAATTATCTATTATTTTATATACTCCTATTTTATTTAAAGGAAATACACCTTCTGTATTTGATGAAAAAAGACCTATATTTTGTTTACTTTCTTGTATATTACCATTATTTAAATTTAAATTTTTTATACATTTTATTATTGTATTTTTATTTATTTCTGGCATTATTATTATTACTATATATTATTTAATTTATCTTTAAATTTTTTATTTATCAATAAATTATGTCAGTTATATTATTAGTTAATAAATTTATTTCTAGTTTTCCTGCTTCATTTTCTTCTTCATTTTCTGCTTTATTAGTCCCTATATTTCCATTTTCTAATTCATTCATAAATTTTATTAATTCATATAATAATATTGATAAAACTGTAAATAATCCATCTTCTGAAAATCCATTAAGTATTGCAGGTTTATATGTTGTACTTGTTCCTGATTGATGTGCTAATAAATCTCCTCTTTGTTTTATTATGGATTCTGATGATTCTTTATTTGCTCTTGATAATTTTGTTGATGTTGTTATATCTGTATTAAAACCTGTTTCACTTGTATAATTTATTGTATTTAAACTATCTATTAAATTTTTTTCAGTATTCTTTATTAAATTCCTAATTTTTATTAAACTTTTAATTGTTTCATCAATTAAAACATTTAATTTTGTATTATTATCAATTGTTACATTATTGTCATTGATAATATTATTTATTGTATTAAAAATATTATCTGAAAAACCTGTATAAAAAGTAGTAGCAGTTATATCACTAATTGTTGATGATATAGTATTACTTAAAGATGTATTTTGTTCTAATTTAAAAATTTCTGAACTTATATTTTTCAAAAAATTAAATACTGCATCTTCTGAGTAATGATTATTTGTTGTACTAAATACAGATACTAATACACTTGTATCAACTAAACCTCTATTATTACTTGTTGATTTTCTATTTGCTTTATTTGGTAAACTAGAACTACTATATTGTGTATCATTTTCAATTGTTGCTGTCAAATTTAAACTTATTTTATTTCTATTTTCATTTACTTTAAATTTTATACTGTTGTAATATTCTATTAATTTCTCTATTAATTGATAAGTTCCTATTTTATTTAATGGTATTGCTGCATTTAATACTAAACCCGTATTTGTATCATAATTATATGTAAAATCTGTGATATTAGTACCAGGTATAAAAGTTCCTTGAATTGAATTTAATTCTATTATTTCATTAGTTGTTTTATGTGTTATTGTAATAATTTTATTAGTTGGATTAATTGAAGAAGTAAAATTTGTATAACTATTAATTTTATCATTTAAATTAGTTGCAGTATTATCTGCATCATTATCATCAATTAAAAAAAACTTTTGAATTGCTGAATCAGTTGTATTTGTTGATGAAATTTTACCTGTAAAAGTTATTACTGTTTTTGTAATACTATCAAATAATTTTAAATTAAAATTATTATTTGTAATTTGATTAAATGCGTTAGTATATTGAAATTTACATACATATTCATCTTCTAAAATATTTTCATTATTATCCTCATTTATTTCATCTCTTAAATTTAAATTTCTAATACTCTTTGCTATCTGTGATGAGTTTACTGTTATTGTTGCCATTTTATTATTATAATTGTTTTATTATATTAATAAAAAAAATTATTTTTTAAATATTATTTTATGTAATTGAAATTGTTATTGAATTCCCCATTTCAGAATGTATTTCACAATAATAATACAATGTTGTTGGTGTATCACTATCTACTAATAAATATAAAATATTATTTATTGTTGTTACATTTATTGTATATTCTGATCCTCCAGCAGAATGAGTACCATCACTTGTTGTACTTAATTTAAATGGATGATTTTCTCCAACAGAACTATAATTAAATCTATATGTACCATATTCTGTTAATATTAGTTCTGGATCAACATCATTTGTTCCATCATTTAATATATATATATTTGATCCATTCACAGTATCAACTGTTATAGTATATGTCATTACATAATTTGTACTGTTTGTACTTGTACTTGCATCTGTAGTTATTGTTGTACTTCCTACATTATTTATATTGATTTGACTTCCATTTTTTAATGAATTTACTAAAAAATATGCTTCTGATAATATAGTAAATATTGAAGCTTCTGTTAATTTATTTGATGTTGTACCTGTTCCTAAAATAAATCCTACATCATCTGAACCTACTTCTCCTCTTGTTGTTTTTAATTCTGATAATGTTAAATTATTTCCATCTATATTTTGTATTATATTACTTGATAATGTATTTAATCTTATTGTATTTGTATTATTATTTATTATATCTATTGATTCTGTTAAACTAAAATTTATATTATTTTGAGATGAATTTATAACATTTGTTGAATTTAATTCTAAATTTATTGCATTACTTAAATCTATTTCTGTTTTTATTAAAGAATTTTTTATTGTTATTAAATCTGTTATTATTTTATTTACCAATCTTATTGTTCCACAATTTTCTATAACTGATGATGAATTAGGTGTATCATTTACATTTAATGGAGCTTTTAAATTATTTATTACTTTAGTTACATTTGATACTTTTACACTACTTGTACTACTACTCATTTTATTATATTTTATAAAATATTTTTAATTTATTTTTATATAATTATTTTTAAGTTTATATAATTATTTTTAAGTTTTTAAGATAAAGTTGTTATTTCAGTTATTAGATAAAGTTGTTGTTTCAGTTATCAGATAAAGTTGTTGTTTTAGCTATTAGATAAACTTGTTGTTTTAGCTATTAGATAAAGTTGTTGTTTCAGTTAATGATATATCACCACTTCCTAATTGACCATTTTTTAATTTGTTAATCAATTGTGCTGATTGTGATAATACTCCAAATACAACACTTTCTGCGTATTCATTATTATTTGCTGATAATACTGAACAATACTCGCTTGCTGCTTCATTAGATATTGAAGCTCCATATCTTCCTGCTGAATCTCCTATACCTGCTGATAAAAATAATGTTGATGCTACATGATTTCCTGTTGCCATTACTCCATCTGTTCCACTATTACTACTTATTTCCGCATCTATTGATTCTCTTATCACTTTCTCTCTTGTTTTTATACTACTCTTTATTGATGATAAATCTGTTATCATTTTATTTATTAATGTATATAAACCATCTGTATGTCCTGGCACATATACTGAATTATCATTTAATGATAATGTGTCTGAATTTAAATTTTTAACTGTTAATGTTGCTAATTTTAATGTTGCACTACTCATATTTATTTATATATTTATATTTTTATTATTAAATTTTAAATAATATTATTTAAAATTCATATATTTAAAAATAATATCATTTATTTATATAAATCGCATATGTCCAACAAAAATTCCGATAATTTTGATCCCAAAAAATCTAAATCTCATACAATGAAAACTCGTAATGATATTAAAATTAAAGACTCTGATATAGACTTTAATCAAAATTTTCCCATTGATAAAGATGATTCTAACTCAATTCTTTATTCTGATGATAACACTGATACTGATAATGACAACATTAATGACGATAATACCGATTCCGAATCCGATTCTGAATCAAATTCTAGTCGTTCTATCTCTGATAATAATGATAATTCCAATACTGATATTTTAAAAAGAAAAATTAATGATTTATTCAAAGATGAAAATAATATTATTATTATTAATAATAAAAATAATAAATTTAATCTTAAAAAAAAATTAAAAAAAATACATGATGATAATTATGATGAGGATGATGATGATGATGATGATCATAATGATGAGGATGAACAGGATGCAGATGATATTTTTGCTTGTTTAACTAAAGAAGATGATTATAATCTTCAAGAAGAAATTAAAAATGAAATTAAAAAAACTAGAGATTTAATTAATAAGAATAAAAAATATATTGATCAAAATCCTAATTTTAAAAATTATGGTAAAGATGAAATTGATTATTTTTTGAAAGCATCAAAAAAGGATAAAAAAAGTATTATAAAAAATGAAAAGAAAAGTAATTCAATAGAAAAGAAAACAATACCATTACGTTTCAAAATATTAAATTCTAATATAGATAAGAAAATCAAATCAGTTGCATTAAAAAAAATTGATATGCTTAATACTATGAATGAAAGAAGTAGTGAATATTTTAAAGTTTATACATATATTGAAAATTTATGCAAGATCCCTTGTGGTATTCACAAACCTATTAAAGTTAATAATAATAGTTCTCCTTCTCAAATATCCAATTTCTTACAATCATCTTTTGACATTCTTAATAATAATATTTATGGGCATGATAATTCTAAAGAACAAATCATTAGAATTATTGCTCAATGGATTAGTAATCCTAATTTAAAAGGCAATTGCATTGGTATTCATGGTAGTCCCGGTGTAGGTAAAACTAGGCTTATTAAACATGGTTTATGTAAAGCTCTTAATTTACCATTTGTTTTTATTCCTTTAGGTGGTGTTAATGATAGTGCTTATCTCACTGGCCATTCTTTCACTTATGAAGGTGCTATTCATGGTAAAATTGTTGATTCTCTTATGAAAGCAAATTGTATGAATCCTATTATTTATTTTGATGAACTTGATAAAATTAGTGATTCTTATAGAGGACAAGAAATAATTAATACACTTATTCATCTTACTGATAGTACTCAAAATGATTCATTCTTTGATAAATATTTTTATGATATTCCTTTAGATTTATCTAAATCTCTTATAGTATTTACTTATAATAATGATGAACTTATTAATCCTATATTAAAAGATAGAATGATTAGAATAAATGCTACAAGTTATAATATTGATGATAAAATTAATATATCTCGAAAATTTTTAATACCTGAATTATGTAAAGATTTTAATTTTAATATTGATGATTTATTATTTACAGATGATATAATTAAATATATTGTAAATAAAACTCATCAAGAAGAAGGTGTTAGAAATTTAAAAAGATCATTAGAATGTATAATTAGTAATATAAATTTACTTAGATTAGTAAATTTAAAAAAAAATAATTCAGATTTAGATAATAAGTTTCCTATTAATAACATAAATATTGAATATAAAGTCCCATTTCAAATTAATAATAATATAGTTGATATATTAATTAAAACTAAATTTAACACTATATCCGATTCTATTGCACATATTTATATGTAATTTTTATTATTTTTATATTAATTTATATAAAAATGAATTCTTCTATAAGAAGTAGAGTTAATCCTATTGGTTCTTCTACAAGAAGTAAAGTAAAATCTGTTAATACTTCTTCTAAAAGTTCAAAAGGTAGTTCAAAAAGGAGTTCAATAGGTAGTTCAAGAGATAGTTCAAAAGGTAGTTCAAGAGATAGTTCAAAAGGAAATACTAAAAATGATACAAAAGAATTATTAAGTACTATAAATAAATTAAATATACCCAATGATATTAAATATGTTATTACAAAAGATGTTACATGTTCTGGACTTACTATTATGAAACTAAATAATAATAAAAGATTATGTTATAATAAAAATAAAATTTTTAATAATGATATAGATAATTTAATTAAAAATTTAATAAATTTATTTTGTTCAATACAAATTTATAAACATTATTCAGGTTGGAATTCTGGTGAACTGAAATATAATAGTTTAGTATTAAGAAAAATGTCAGATTATTATAATGCTAGTCAATGGCATTTAAGAAAAGAAAAATTTAAAGATAATTTTAATGAAATATTAGAAGATTTTAAAAGATCAATTGATAATAAACTTGAAAATAAAGGAGGTTTATTTACTTCTTTAGAAACTCTTGATGATAATATATTTAATTATGAAAAAAATAAAGATTATGATATAACTACTAGAAGAAGTGGTCTAGAAAATAGACAAGCTTTAGCTGATTTTATAAATGATGGTGATAAATTTTTAAAATGTATTCAAATATATAATAATACATTTAAAAAAGGATTTTTAAAAACTTTAAAAATATATGAATTTATTAGATATGATAGAAATAAAAAAATTAAATTTTCTTATATTCTAAAACATCCTAATGGATTAATAATTGGTTTTAATGAATTTATAAATCTTTTAAAAAATAATAAAAAATTAAATGGAATATATTACAAAGATAAAAATAATGGTGAAAGATTTGAATCTTTATATCCTTTCTCTGGAATGACTGGATATAAAGTCAATAAAACTGACAAAAAATATCAATATAATTTTAATGATGTTCTTTATACAAATACTGATTTTAATATAATCTATTATGGATTATATATACAAGATTCAAATACTAAGAAAGTATTTGATGAAACAGATTTATATTTATATAATGATAAAATAATAAATAAAAGTAAATAATTTTTAAGAATTATATATTAAAATATATAATATTTAATTATATTTGTCATTTATAATTTTTTCATGAGAAACTAAATTTAATTGATTATTACTTTTTGATGGATATACACCATCACCTCTTGATGCTACAATATCATTTTGTTCTTTATTATAGCACACACAACCACCAGAACAACTAAAGTTGGTACCTTTTCCAAAATTACAACATTCAGGTGAACATTTATTGTGTTTGAATAAGAATAAACTATTTTTACCAGATCCTACAGAAGGAGCATTTTCTTGATTATTTTCATACGAGAAAGTTCCTTGAGGAGCTACAGGAGTTCCAAATAAGGTATCTACATCTTTATTTCCTGTTCCTTGCTTAATTTGTTCATTTCTTAAACTATTTAATGTACAAGGTTTGCAATTTTCTTCAAAACCTTCAATTTCTATTTTATTTAATTTTTTTATTAATAATAAACTAATAACAATTATTAAACCACTCATTATTGTTGTTACTAATGACATTTTATCAGGATTAGATTTAACAGCATTTTTAAGTATTTTAAGCATTATTCTTTTATTTTACTAAAATATTATATTTTTATTTAAATTAAATAAAATGTCAATATATATAATTTCAAATAATCCTAAAATAGATAATTTAATTTTTAAGAATATTAAAGAAAATGATATAGTAATTTTTATGAATCATCAATATTGGAAAAAAAATTTCAATAGATCTAAATCAAAAAAATTTTTATTTTTAAGATCACAAAATAATACTTTTACAAAATATAAAAACACATTCAATAAACAATTTAAAACTGTATATTTTATTAATGATAAAAATTACAATCTTAATTTATATAATAATTTTAATGACAATAAACAATTATTAAATAATAATAGTTTACAAAAAATATTAAAAAATATAGATTATCCTATAAATCAAATACCTTCAACTGGTTTTATAGTATTTAATTATATTTTAAAACAGATTAATAATAAAAAAAGTTTTTTTTATAATAGAGAAATTAATTTAGTTGGATTTTATTTTGATGAGAAATATTATAAAAATATGGAACATAATTTTAAATTTGAAAAAGAAATTTATAAAAAAAATAATATTAAAATTTTATAATTAGCTTTATGAATTATTTTTTAATTCTTTAGAATTATTATATATTTGACTTTTTGCAATACCTTCTAATTTATCTTTATAATTTTTTTTATTACAATATAATACATATTTTTCTTTTGTATCATCACCTTCATAATCATCTATATCATCAGTATTATTAAATTTAGGATTATTTTCTTTAATAATATCTGTCATAAATTCTTTAGAACTATTAATTAAATTATTAAATATTTCTTTTTGTGGTTCTTTCTTCCAATTTCCTTCGTGATCTCTAATATCAATCATTTTATAATCAGGTTTTAAATTTGTTAAACGAATATTATGTGCTTCTGGATGTTTTGGATTAAAATGTGCCGCATTTACATATATTGTAAAACATTTATCTTTACTTTTATTTTCATTTAGTTGTAATATTGATTCTTGACAATTATTTATTAGTTTATGAATACTTTCTTTATCATTAAATCCTATAAATATATTTGTATTATTTTGTTGATTCCCTATATTTGTAATATTTTTACTATTATCTATATTTTTACTATTATCTATATTTTTAACATTTTGATTTTTCATTTTTTCAATAAATAATTCTTTCATTAATTTTAATTCATTTTCTAATTCCTGTATTTTTTCTGTATTATTTTTATTTTCTTCATAAACTATTAATTCTTGTTTACATCTATTTTGATGTTGATATTTTCCTTGTCTACTATTGAATACTTTATTACATTTATTACAAGAAAATCCTTCTTTAGGTTTATTTAATTTCTCTAAAAGTTCTTTTGTACTGATATTTGAGTGAATTGCTCTACATGGATTTTTTCTTTGTAAATGACTTTTAAAACTAGATTTTTTATTTATAATATAATGACATCTATCACATTTATATTCAACCATTCTTTATATATATATATTAATATTATTTTTATATACATTTTGCATAATTTATATACAAAAAGCATTAAAATATATACATTTAGCATAATTTATAAAAAAGGGGGTAAAATTAAGAAATTTTTAAAAAACTTTTTTAAAATAAAGAATTTTTAAAAAATTTAAATTTATATACATTTTAACTAAAATATATACATTTAGCATAATTTATATACAAAAAGCATTAAAATATATACATTTAGCATAATTTATAAAAAAGGGGGTAAAATTAAGAATTTTTAAAAAAACTTTTTTAAAATAAAGAATTTTTTTATTTTTTTAGAATTTTTAGAAAATATATATAAAAAGCATAATAATATATATATTTAGCATAATTTATATATAAAAAGCATTAAAATATATACAATTAGCATAATTTATATATAAAAAGCATAATAATATATACATTTGGTTACAAAATATATACATTTGGTTATAAATATATACATTTGGTTACAAAATATATACATTTGGTTATAAATATATACATTTGGTTACAAAATATATACATTTGGTTACAAAATATATATATTTCGTTACTTTTTTAAAAAAGGGGGTAAAAATAAGAAATTTTTTAAAAAACTTTTTTTAAATATAGTTTTTTTAAAAATATTTTTTTTCAAATTCATTTTTTGTTAAAATTTTTTTATTCAATTCTTTAGCTTTATCTAATTTTTTTCCAGTTGTATCATTATCTTTAATTATTAAAATATTAGTACTAGAATTCACAGTATTTTGTATATTACCACCATTATTCTCAATAAATTTTTCTAAATCATCTGATCTAAACCCTGTAAAAACTATCTTTATATTTTCCAATTTATTATTCTTTTTCACTTTCTCTATCTTATATTTACATTCTAAATTATTATCATCCAAAAACTTATATATTTTTGGTAGATTACTAATAAATTTCTCAGCAGTTATTTTTTCAATTCCTTTTATACTAATAAGATCATCAACAGAAGGAATAGTTTTTTTATTAATAGAATCTGGATAATTATCAAGAATAAGTTTAATAATTTTAGTACCAAAACCTCTACCAAGTTTATTAGAAGCATTAATAAGTTCAATACAATCAAGATTATTCATTTTATCAGATATAGAATTAATGATTTGATCAGCTTTTTTTTCTCCAATACCTTCTATATTTACAAGATCTTCTTTTTTAATTGAAATTAATTTCGATATAGTATTAATATTATTATCAAATAATTTTTTAATTATACCAGAACTAACTCCTTTAATCTGAAGTTTAAGAACAAAATTTTCAAGTTCAATATAATTTTGCATCTTAATTGTTTCACTATCAATATTATCAGCATCAAGAATAAACTCTATCTTGTTTTCATTCCATTTCCATTTAAATTTATCTGGATAACTTGGCTCACCATTATCACTTTCTTTAAGTACTTTTTGAATATAAGGTATAACATCACCACTTCTAATAATTATAAGTTTTGAACCAGGACCAATAGTATTATCGATAATAAACTTAGCATTAAAGCCAGTAGCTTTTTGTATTTTAACACCATCAATAAATACAGGAGAGAAATTGACAATAGGTTGTAAATAATTATCTTTGGTAAGATTCCATTGAACACTTGTAACTAAAACTTCAGCTTTTTCAGATGTAATAATACTTTTAAATGCGAAAGAATATTTAGGATTAGAATCAGTAGA